>TARA_R110002050_G_scaffold56512_1_pt1 | contig 145531 bp, 124 predicted proteins | sample TARA_R110002050 | Tara Oceans TARA_R110002050 (sample SAMEA4396988) | marine metagenome | biome: Polar Biome; feature: [DCM] deep chlorophyll maximum layer (ENVO:01000326); material: water (ENVO:00002006), including particulate matter (ENVO:01000060) such as... | depth 25 m
TAAGTGTTTTAAATAAGTTTTGTCAGTTCGAGTGAAATTCTTTTTCAGAATTTTGTATCGAGAATCTTTGCGGATTCCCTATGATCTCCGCTTCTGACAATAAAGCCCAAATTGCTAACGCAATTTCTGTCCTTTTTTCTTTTACTCCAAGCTCCAAAACTAGGTTTTGGGCTTTTCGTTAAAGAAAAAAGCCCAATATCTTTCGATATTGAGCTTTGCTCTAAGCGGAGAATGAGGGATTCGAACCCCCGGAGGTGTGACCCTCAACAGTTTTCAAGACTGCCGCATTCGACCACTCTGCCAATTCTCCAGGTGTCTCATCAGGTATTCCCTGAATGCGGGTGCAAATATAAGAACCTTTTTTGAAAAATATCAAAGGATTCTATTTTTATTTTATCAATTTTTTAAAAAATGGGATCCTACCATTGTTGTAGTGCGAATGCTATGAATTTCTGCACTCGAATTAAAGTTAACTTATTTAAATGGGCTAAATTTACGACCTAGTAATAGCCAATAAATAAAAAATATAATACCATACCAATTGTCTATTGAGAATCAGCAGTATACCTATTTTTAAGAAGTATTTTCACTATTTAATTTTTAACTATAACTTTCCGTATTATAATGACAGATAGTATTAAACAATTACGATGGCGCTACGCAGTTAAAAAATTTGATGCTACAAAAGAGCTTCCTCAAACCAAACTTCATATTCTAAAACAAGCTTTTAACCTTACAGCAACTTCATACGGCTTGCAGCCTATTAAATTAGTGGTAGTTAAAAATAAACCACTACAAGAAAAATTAGTAAAAAGCTCCTATGGTCAACAACAAGTTGCACAGGCTTCTCATGTATTGGTTTTTTGTATTGAAACGCAAATAGATGAACAATATATTGCAAATTATTTTTCAAGAGTACAAGATATTAGAAATACCAGTGATGAAATATTGCATCCGTTTAAATCAGCTCTAGTACAAAATTTTTCAAAGAAGAATGTAGACGAGGTAAATGCCTGGGCGCTAAACCAAGCATATTTAGCGATGGGAAACCTAATGACTATTTGTGCAATAGAAGAAATAGATGCGTGCCCAATGGAAGGTTTTATTGCTGCGGATTTTGATAAAATATTAAATTTAAAATCCAAAAATTTGGCATCGGTTCTGGTAATGCCTGTGGGCTATAGAGCAGATGATGACTTGTTTTCTACATTTGCTAAAGTGCGAAAGTCATTAAAAAATAGTATTATAGACCTTTAGTCGTTTATAATAACTACTAAAAAGTCTAATAAAGCCTCTAATTTTATTGATTTACGCTTTATTTGCAATTAAAAGTGATTACTTTTCTTGACAGTTTTACTTACAAAATAAATAAAGTTGTATTTTTCCACAATATATAATTAGTATACCCTATGCCTGGATTTGAGCTTTTTGGCGATAAAGAACGAAAAGAAGTAAATGATGTTTTAAATTCTGGTGTTTTAATGCGCTATGGCTTTGATAAAGCTAGAGACCATTATAAAGCAGCAGAACTAGAAGCAATGCTAGAAAAAAGAATGAAGGTGAAACATGCACATCTAGTAAGTAGTGGTACAGCGGCATTAACCGTAGCTCTAATTAGTGCTGGAATAGGTTCTGGTCATGAGGTAATAATGCCAACTTTTACTTTTGTGGCTACTTTTGAGGCAATACTATCAGTAGGAGCAGTGCCAATAATGGTAAATATTGATGATACATTGGGTTTAGAGGCCTGCGCGGTAGAAAAGGCTATTACCTCTCGTACAAAAGCAATTATGCCTGTGCATATGTGTGGTTCGATGACCGATTTAAACCCTTTACGTGCCCTTTGTAAAAAACATGATTTAGTACTAATTGAAGATGCCTGCCAAGCTATTGGTGGAACGTATGATAACAAACCATTAGGGAGTATTGGTGATATTGGTTGTTTTTCATTTGATTATGTGAAGACCATAACTTGTGGAGAAGGGGGAGCGTTGATTACCAATAATAAAAAATACTATACTAATGCCGAGAATTACGCTGACCATGGGCATGACCATTTAGGAGTGGACAGGGGAGCAGATAAGCACCCGTTTTTAGGGTATAATTATAGAATTTCTGAATTACATGCTGCCGTTGGTGTCGCACAAATAAAACGATTAGATGCTATTATAGATACACAAAAAAAACACTATTCTCTATTAGAAAAGTCTTTGAAAACAATTCCTGAAGTTACTTTAAGGCGTGTGCCTAAGGGTGGAGAGCAGAACTATTCTTTTATAAATTTCTTTCTACCTACCAAGCAAATAGCAAAAAAAGTACATGCTGAATTTTTAAAGGAAGGAATTGATGCTAGTTTTTATTGGTATGATAATAATTGGCATTACCATACGAAATGGAAGCATTTAAAGCATTTAAAAACCTTGAGCTATTTTTCGAATGCTATTTATAATCACCTGCCTAATTATGATAAATCTGACTTTTCAGCTTCAGATGCAATCATGTCTCGAACCATTTCATGCTTGATTAAATTAAGCTGGAGCAAAGAAGAGGTGAAAAATAGAGCGGATAAAATGGCAGCAATTATAAAAGCGAATATCTAGTATGATACATGCTCAACAATTTCTAAACCGTAACCTACGATACCTACTCTTTTAGATTGAACGGTATTGGTGAGTAAACGAACTTTTGAGATGTTTAAGTCGTGAAGTATTTGTGCTCCTACACCAAAATCTTTAGCATCCATTTCTATTTTAGGTGCTCTTATTTCTCCCTTAGCTTGCGATTCTTTTAAAGCAATAAGTCTGTTTAAAAGATTAAGCGATTGGCTTTCTTGATTTATAAATACAAAAGCGCCTTTACCTTCAGCATTTATGGCATTGAACATATCTTCCAATTTCTTATCTGGATTATTGGTCAATGTGCCTAAAATATCATTATTAATTAAGGTAGAATTGATACGTGTAAGTATTTTTTCATCTTTTTTCCAAGTACCTTTTGTTAAGGCAATATGGATTTGATTGTTTGTAGTTTGCTTATAGGCTCTTAATCTGAAATCTCCAAACCGAGTGGTTATTGTGAAGTCTTGCTTTTTTTCAATAAGACTATCATGTTCCATGCGATAAGCAATAAGGTCTTCTATGGAAACAATTTTTAGATTATGTTTTTTAGCTACTTTTTTCAATTGTGGTAACCTTGCCATAGTACCATCTTCATTCATTATCTCAACAATAACTCCCGCTGGCTGTAGTCCAGCAAGGCGAGCAAAATCTATCGCAGCCTCTGTATGACCCGTACGTCTCAAAACACCGCCATCTTTGGCGACTAAAGGAAAAATATGCCCAGGTCTAGCTAAATCATAAGGTTTTGTGTCTCCTATTGTTAATGCTTGTACCGTTTTTGCTCTATCTGATGCCGAGATACCGGTGGTAACGCCATTTCCTCTTAAATCTACAGATACCGTAAAAGCAGTTTCCATATGGTCTGTATTTACTGTAACCATCATTGGTAGTCCCAATTCTTTACATCTACTTTCGGTTAGTGGAGCACAAATAAGGCCGCGTCCTTCAGTAGCCATAAAATTAATCATTTCAGGGGTGGCTAATTCAGCCGCAGCAAGAAAATCCCCTTCATTTTCCCTGTTTTCATCATCAACAACAATAATGACCTTACCATTTTTAATGTCATTAATAGCCTCTTCAATTGAATCTAAATGGGTGATGTTGTCCATGTTTTTTATTTTGTACTAGGTCTGAATTTTGTAAAAATACGTTGAAAGAATGCTATAACACTTCCAAAATCGACCAAACCTTTATCAGCTGTTGCTCTTTTAGTTAAAAATACTCCCAAAGGTAACATGATAAGGGTAGAAGCCCAACCTCCAATAATAGGATTTATATTGCCTTCTTTAGCATAGTTTTCTGCAAATACACCAATGAAATAATAGGTTAAAAATAGAACGATAGCAATTACCATAGGTAATCCCAATCCTCCCTTTCTAATGATAGCGCCTAACGGTGCACCTACAAAAAAGAGAATAATACAAGATAATGCTAGAGCAAATTTTTTATGAAGCGATACAATATGCATATTGTAAATTTTATAACGCTTATCCATCTCATTTTTCTTGCCTTCAATAGAATTTACAATATTGGTCGTTGTATTTTGAGCAGAATTTATGATTTGAGCTTTTTGATACGATTGAAATAAATTTACGATGTTTAGGGTGTCTATTATTTTTTTGTGCATTAACAAGGAGTCTTCAGACACAACCTTTATATTTTTTTTCAAGCTATCTTTTGGAGAAACAGTAGGAAAAGCACCCATTCTATTATAAATACTCTTGGAAAATGTATGTACAATACTGATGTTATTTTTTTTGATCGAATCAGCATCCTTAATTAAACGAAGTACATTTTTCATTTTATCTGTTGTTACCGCTCGCTCTGCATCTAAATCTACATCAAGTCTAGAAATATCTTGATTTATGGTATAAACTTCAAAACTACCTTTTGCAAAAGGATGTTTGCGATTTTCAGCCGTATTCTTTTTTAATACATCTTGGTAATAATGGCCATCCCGCAATACTAGTTGAAGGATATCTGATTCTTCAGAACTTATAAGTTCCCCTGTTTTAGCCTTAATAACGGTATTATTTACGCTGTTTTTTGATTTTTCATGAATAATTACATTCTCAAGGTACCTTTCATTTTCACCATATTTACGATCCACCTTCATATTCATATCGGTACCATCTAAATCACTAAAAGCCCCTTCAACAATTGCCGTTGACGGTTTAACCTGACCAATATTTTTACGGAGATTGTATATTTTTTGCTCTGCAGCAGGGATAACACTATTGGCAAAATAGAAGACAACTACCCCTAAAATGGAAACAAATATGATTAAACTTAGCATTGACCGTTGCAACGAAATACCTGAAGCTTTCATGGCTGCAAATTCGTAATTCTCCGCAAGAGATCCGAAGGTAAGAATTGAAGCCAATAGTACCGTTAATGGCAGTACTTTTTCTGTTAAATTCGGTGTGATATAAAACAAAAATTTACCAATAATAAAAATATCCAAGCCTCTGCCCGCTAAATCGTCTATAAATAACCAGATCGTTTGGAATATGAAAATGAGCATCAATATTGCAAACGAACTGAAAAAATTATATAAAAATCGCTTTAAAATGTAACTGTCTAAAATTCTCAATGGCCTAATTTCTTAAGATGTAGTACCCGTCATTTTTGTACTTCGATTCATCAAAAGTAAATAAGGTTTTTGATAAAGACTGATTTGTTTTAAAAGAATTAACAGTGATTGTAGTTTTAGTTCCGTTTTTGCCTGTTTCAATAAGCTTATAAATGTGATTCGTTTCAACATCTATTCCTAATAAAATTGATTTAATTTCTGAATTGGTATCTATCGGAATTAATTTTACAAACTGTATTTTTCTACCTTGTATATTTTGAAGAATATCCCATTCATAATTATGTCCCGTTTTATAAAAGGTTAGCATTTTTGAAGGGGTAATTGTGTTTTCATCTGTAGCTTTATCTTCTATAGTAACTTCTTCGTTTTCTGGAACGATAGTATATACTTTACTGCCATCAAACAATTGTTTAGAACCTAAATAATTGAATAAATACTTCTCACCTTCCATTGTAACATCACCCCTTGTCTCTTGATTTATATGTGCCTCTTCGTTGTTTAATGCATATTTAAAATCTACAAAAATGTTATCGTAACTTTTCACCTTGTTATAAACTTCATCTAACAATGACTTTGCTTTGGAAGAATTTTGTGCCATAGTAAAGGCGGAAATAAAAAACACTACTAAAACAATTAATTTTTTCATAATCTCGTTTAATTTTTTTCGTTGTTTAATAAATTATCTAGGGCGACCATATCGGCAACCAAAACCTGTCTCGCTTTACTACCTTCAAACTGTCCTACAATACCAGCTGCTTCTAATTGATCTACAATCCGACCTGCTCTATTGTACCCTAATTTTAATTTTCGTTGTATTAATGATGCCGACCCTTGTTGTGCAATTACGATAACTTCTGCAGCTTCTCGGAACAAAACATCTCTGTCTGATATATTATAATCAATACTTGTGCCAGAATCTTCACCTATGTACTCAGGAAGCAAATGTGCATCTGGATAGGCTCTTTGGGAGCCTATAAACTCAACAATTTTAGCAACCTCTGGTGTGTCAACAAAAGCACATTGTATTCGAGTAACATCATTGCCTTGAGTGTACAACATGTCACCTCTACCAATAAGTTGATCTGCTCCTTGGGCATCTAAAATTGTTCTAGAATCTATTTTTGAAGTTACTCTAAAAGCAATTCTCGCTGGAAAGTTGGCTTTTATAATCCCCGTAATTACATTTACGGATGGCCGTTGCGTAGCAATAATTAAATGTATACCAATTGCTCTCGCCAGTTGTGCTAAACGAGCAATAGGTGTTTCTACCTCTTTACCGGCTGTCATAATTAAATCGGCAAACTCATCAATCACCAAAACAATATAAGGTAAAAATTTATGTCCGTCATTCGGATTCAATTTTCGCGCCTTGAATTTGGTATTGTATTCTTTTATATTACGAACAAGGGCCATTTTTAATAACTCATAGCGATTATCCATTTCTATACACAACGAATTTAAGGTGTGTATAACTTTGGTGTTATCGGTAATAATGGCATCTTCAGAATCTGGCAATTTAGCCAAATAGTGTCGTTCTATCTTATTGAAGAGCGTAAGCTCAACTTTCTTAGGATCGATCAAGACAAATTTAACTTCAGCTGGATGTTTTTTATACAATAAAGAGGTAAGTACAGCATTTAAACCAACAGATTTTCCTTGTCCAGTAGCCCCAGCCATTAAAAGGTGAGGCATCTTTGCAAGATCTACAACAAAGGTTTCGTTGCTAATAGTCTTACCAAAAGCAATAGGCAATTGCATTTCTGCTTTTTGAAATTTACTAGAAGAAATAACCGAACGCATAGATACAATCGTCGCATTTTTATTAGGAACTTCAATACCAATAGTACCTTTTCCAGGAATAGGAGCGATAATACGAATCCCTAATGCAGCAAGCGATAGTGCTATATCATCTTCTAAATTTTTAATTTTAGAAATACGTACCCCAGCATCAGGTACAATTTCATATAAAGTTACGGTAGGACCAATAGTTGCTTTAATTTGAGCAATACCGATTTTATAATTTTTTAAAGTCTCTACAATCTTATTTTTATTTTCTTCAAGTTCTTCTTGATTTATTGTTATACCACCAGTAACACCATGTTGGTCTAATAAATCTATCGTCGGAAATTTATAATTTGCTAATTCTAGTGTAGGATCAAACTCACCATAATCGTCGACCAGCTTACTGGCAAGGTTGTCTGTCTCTTCTTTTTCTTCAACAACTTTTTCCACTTCCATTTTAAGTTCATCCTCAATTGATTCTTCTTCTTGCGGGATGCTTATTTCAAAATCATCACTGGTATTTTCTGCTGCAATAATTGGAATATCTTTTTTGTGAGTATAGGTGTCTAAAACCACTTGCTTTTCTTCCTTTTTGATAAGGGCTTCAATTTCTTCTTCCGAATAGGTTTCAGAGGAAGGCGTGGATTTAAATTCCTTAGAAATAGCACTTCTTTTCTGTTTATAATAATCAGAAATATGATCGGGAGTTAATTTAAATAATCGAACTAAAATAATAATCAGGCCAAACAATAATAATAGCAAAACACCTAGTTTGCCTGTATAGTCTTGAAGAAAATCATTCATTTCAAAACCAACGATACCACCCAATAAAGGACTATTTTCAGCAAAAAAGCCTAAAGTAATAGAAATCCATATGATAAAAACAAGTCCCCAGATCCATTTTCGGAGTAGTCCAGTTTCTTTAAGGCTCAAGAAGAGTTGTAACCCTGTCATGAAAAATAAAAAGGTGAAGATTAAAGAGGCTAATCCAAAGCCTTTATACATGAATAAATGGCTTATGCTTGCACCAAATTTATTCAACAAATTTTTTGCCTCTTGGTTTCTATTAGCAAATTCAGTCAATAAACTTTGATCGTTTTGCCAGGTGAAATAAAAAGAGATAAATGAAAAAAACAAAGCGACACTAAAAAGCATAATTAAGCTTCCGAGTATTATTTTATTCTGTTTAGATAACTTAAAAGAACCCCTCTTTTTAGGAGCTGCAGTTTTTGAGCGTTTTGCCTTCTTTGCCATTAAATCATGAATTCTTTGGGGCTAAAATACGAATTTACCTTGTAAGCCAGCGGTATTGTAGTTTTAAAAAATCTTTGGTAAATATATGATGAGGCCAATTATGGTTGCAGCTATAGACACCAACATAACAGCACCTGCAGAAATATCTTTTATAAATCCTATTTTAGGATCAAATTCTGGCTGTACAAAATCAGATATTTTTTCAACAGCAGTATTCATACCTTCAATACCTAAGACTAGAGCCACAGCAAAAATTTGTAATATCCATTCCGTTTTAGAAATTTCAAAATAGATACCTGCTACAGTAACTATAACTGCTATACAAACTTGAATTTTAATACTAGCCTCCGTACGAATTAAAAGTAAGGCTCCGCGAAGTGCAAAGCCCACACTTTTGATTCTGTTTACTAAAAAAGATTCTTTAGGCATCCATTAATGCTTCTAATGCCGCCTTGTAATTAGGCTCTTCTACAGTTTCTGCCACCTGTTCTGTGTACATCACTTTTCCTTCTTCATTAAGAACAACAACCGATCTTGATAAAAGAGAAGCTAATGGGCCATCTGAAAACGTAAGTCCGTAGCTATTTCCAAAATTACCATCTTTAAAATCGGAAAGCATTTCTACATTTGCAATACCTTCTGCACCACAAAAACGTGCTTGTGCAAATGGTAAATCTTTTGAAACACATAAGACTACCGTATTTTCTAATTCTGCAGCTTCTGTATTAAATTGACGTACAGATTGTGCACAAGTACCCGTATCAATACTTGGGAAAATATTCAAAACCACTTTTTTGCCTTTGTAATTCGCTAGTGTAGTAGTTGATAAATCGTTTTTGGTTAAATTGAAATTTGGTGCAGAAGTACCTTTTTCAGGTAGACTTCCTATAGTATGTATTTGATTTCCTTTTAATGTAACTGTTGCCATAATAATGCTTTTTAATTCTGCGTGAAATTAAAAAATATATCGGTGATTTATACCGATAGTGTTTGAAAATTTAAAATAAAAAAGTCCATTCAATTTAATGAACGGACTTTTGCAAGTAGGTTTTCATTTTTACTTGTCTATAGATCCAAGTACTCTTTGCATAAAACTATTTAAAGCTTCTTTTTGAGGGGTACCACTTTTTATAGCTTTATGTACTTCTAGAGCGCCATACATATTCGATATTAATTCTCCAATAACATCTAATTCTTCATCTTTTAACGAAGATACTTCGGTTAAGGCTTCGAGTGTATCGATAGTTTCAATTACATAATCTTCATCATTCTCTTCGATGAAACTTGTAAGGTGTTTAATTACTGGTAACTTCACTTATTAATTCTTTTAAAAGATCATACTTGTTAGTCTGTACTTGATTTTTAAGTTTTCCGTTGGTAAAAGCTGCAAATGTAGGTAAGTTGTCTACATTGGCTAATTTTCTAGATTCTGGAAACTTTTCAGCATCAGCAATAACAAAAGTAATATTTTGATTTTCGGTAGCTTCTTTTTTGAACTTTGGCTTCATAATACGGCAATTACCACACCATGTAGCAGAATATTGAACCATTACATTTGGGTTTTGGTCAATAATCTCTTGTAAATTATCTTGTTCTAATTCTAATATCATAAGATTGTATTTATTATAATTTATGATTGAAGCACCCTATTTTTATCCGATATGATTAAAATAGAGTGCATACTGAATTTCATTTATGTCAAATAATTAATTTACGTGTGAAGCTAAGTATTGTGCTGTACCTTTAGCATTTGCTTGCATAGCATCTTTACCTTCTTCCCAGTTTGCAGGACAAACTTCTCCTTTTTCTTGTACGTGTGTATAGGCATCGATTAAACGTAAATATTCATTTACATTTCTACCCAAAGGCATATGGTTGATACCTTCATGAAAAACTGTTCCTTCTTCATCGATTAAATAAGTAGCTCTGTAGGTTACATTATCACCATCAACAGTTATGACTCCAGTTTCATCATTATATTGCTCATTAGTAATATCTAAGATGCCTAAGGTAGAGGCTAAATTTCTATTGCTATCGGCTAAAATTGGATACGTAACACCTTCGATTCCACCATTATCTTTAGCTGTACTTAACCAGGCAAAATGAACTTCAGCCGTATCACATGAAGCACCTATTACCACGGTATTTCTTTTTTCAAATTCTCCTAAAGCTGCTTGGAAAGCATGTAATTCTGTTGGACAAACAAAAGTAAAGTCTTTTGGATACCAAAATAAAACTACCTTTTTATTATTTTTTTGAGCTTCTTCTAAAACATTTAACTTAAAAGTATCCCCTAATTCATTCATTGCATTTACGCTTAAATTTGGAAACTTTTTACCTACTATTGCCATACTCTTTGTAATTTTTATGTGTATTAATTTTCTACAAAATTAAGACTAGATAGGAGTATAGTAGGTATTAATTATTTAAAAAATTGATAGGTCGATACTATTTATTGATGGGTTCATATTTGCCTATCTTTTGTTATCAACTTAGGAATTTTCAATCGACATTTTTGTCAGTTTCGCAGTGAGAAGCATGTTTTCTCTAGTAACAGAGAAAGCAAGCAGACTATTTTTATTTAAAAAAAGACTAAATGAGATCTTTTACAACCTTATCGGAAGTTTTTGAAGTAATTAATTGCCGTATTTTAATATTAAAGGCCGCAAATAGCAAGGTCATAATTGGACTTAGCCAATTAAATATAGCATACATAAAATACTCTCCTGTATGAACCCCTAAAACACTAGATTGGTATGCACCACAAGTATTCCATGGTATTAAGACAGAGGTTACCGTTCCAGAATCCTCAAGAGTTCTACTTAAATTTTCAGGAGCTAAACCTTTATCTTGGTAGGCTTTTTTAAACATTTTACCAGGTATAACTATAGCTAAGTATTGATCGCTAGCAACAGCATTCAGACCTATACAACTAATAACAGTACTGGAAAAAAGTCCAAATACAGAACTGGCAACAGATAATAAAGCTTTAGTAATTCGCGCTAAAGCACCAATACCATCCATAATGCCTCCAAAAACCATAGCGCAACAAATTAAGTAAATAGTCCATAGCATGCCTTGCATTCCACCAGCACTAAACAATTCATTCAACTTATCATTATCAGTTACAATGGCGGTATCTGTAAAAATGGAATTAAAGAGTGCCGTAACTTCCGATTCGTTTAGTGATTTTAAGATTTCAGTTTGAAAAATCATAGCAAATATAGCTGCCAAGCCAACTCCGATACCTAAAGCAACTAATGGTTTTGTTTTTAAAAGAATCAAAGCAATAACAACGCCGGGAACAATAAAAAGATAAGGAGTGATCGTAAATGTTGTTTCAATAGTATGTAATAAACCACTAATATCTGTAGTACCTGTAGTATCTATATTGAAACTAATAATGGTAAAAACTATTAAAGTAATTAGAATAGTCGGCACCGTTGTATAGGCCATATATTTAATATGTGTAAACAAATCTGTACCTGCCATTGCCGGGGCTAAATTTGTTGTGTCGCTTAAAGGAGACATTTTATCCCCAAAATAAGCACCAGAAATTACAGCACCAGCAATCATTCCCGTTGGAATACCTAAAGCGGTTCCAATACCCACTAATGCAATACCCACGGTTGCCGAGGTGGTCCAAGAACTCCCAGTTGCAATAGATATAATAGCCGCGATAACAACAGATGCTGGTAAAAATATAGCAGGATTTAATACTTGTAAGCCATAATAAACCATAGCCGGAATAATACCACTAACTAACCATGTACCCGCTAGTGCTCCCACCAAAAACAAAATCATGATGGGAATAAACACACTTTTCAGGTTTTCCCAAATCTCTTGCACCATGATTTTAATAGTTGATTTATTGAAAAAACCAACTATGGCAGCAAAAACACCACCAATAAGTAATATAATTTGATTGGAATACTCCCCAAATATTTCTCCTCCAGCAAAAAATATATTATAGGCTAACATTGACATTAAGAGTACCACAGGAATTAAAGCTTCCCAGATACTTAATTCTTGATTTTCTACAATATGTTCATTTTCAGGACCGGCAGGGTTTAAGCTTTGGTTTTGCATCAATAATCTATTAGTTATCCTGTAATAATACGATTTTGGCTGTTTTCTTGCAAGAGATGGGATGTTGTATTTTTCTCGCCACTAATTTTATTTTTTCAAAATCCCCAATTGTACCATGCACGATTTCATAATCGTATATGTTCTTTCGATATCATTATCTAAACCTATTGAAAACCGAATAAGTCCGTCAGACAATCCCATTTCTTTTTGCTCTTCCATAGGAATTTCTGATGAAGTAGAAGTTCCTGGTGCGCTAAATAATGTTTTATAAAAACCCAGACTTACCGCTAGATATCCTAAGTTTTTTTCTTGCATTATTTCCATTAAACTATTTGCAAGGTCCAAAGAACCAGCATTAAGAGTTAAAAGTCCGCCATAACCATATTCAGGATTCATTTGTTTTGACATCGTTTCATGACCAGGATGTGATGCCAAGCCAGGATAAGCAACTTTAAGACCATCCTCTTCAAATTTCTGAGCTAAAAAGTGCGCATTCTCACTATGCTTTTTCATTCTAATATGTAAGGTGCGCATGTTTTTTAGAATTGATGAAGCGCGTAAACTATCTAAGGTACTTCCTAATAACATTCCAGCGCCACTGTTTACATCTTTTAAACTCAAACAGAACTCCGTTGTGCCACAAACAACACCTGCCACACAATCACTCGTACCGTTGATAAATTTGGTTAAACTATGTATTACAATATCAGCACCTAACTTAGCTGGCGCAATAGATAGCGGAGAAAATGTATTATCAACTATTAAAGGAAGGCCATGTTTTTTCGCTAGCTTTGAAAGTGCAGCAATATCAGCAACCTCTAACAAGGGATTACTGACAGCTTCACAGTAAATCATTTTTGTTTTAGAAGTGATAGCGCTTTCTACTGCTTCAATACTTGTAGTATCTACAAAGGAAGTTTTAATAGTGAACTTCTTTAAAAAGTTTTTCATAAAAGCATAGGTACCCCCATAAATGGTTCTACTACTTACAATATGATCACCTGCATCACATAACTGTAAGATTACGGAAGTGATGGCTCCCATACCACTGGCATACACATTGGCCGTTTCAGTACCTTCTATCGCTGCTAAAGCTTCACCCAAATATAAATTAGAAGGGGAGGAGTGTCTACTATACAAATAACAACCTTCTGTATTTCCTTCAAAAGTATCAAACATTGTTTTTGCGGAAATAAATGTATAGGTAGAAGAATCGGAAATAGAAGGGTTAACTCCACCATACTCTCCAAAATACTGTAAATCTTGTAAATTATTTGCTGCCTTGTAGTCCATAGGTTTAAATATATAAGTTAGCTTAAAATTAGAACAGTTTAGTTGATTAATCAATCAATAGTATTTTAATTAGATTTTTTATCATTTAAACATTAAAAGTGTAGATTAAAAATCTATAATATGTTGTTTATTGCTATTTTAGATGAAAAATTATCTTTATGAAATTTGATGAAACCGATATTCAACTTTTGGGCCTGCTACAAGAAGATTGTAAAAAAACAACCAAAGCATATGCAAACAAGCTAAATCTTTCTGTAACTGCAGTTTATGAGCGTATGAAACGGTTAGAAAAAACAGGGGCAATCCATAAGTATGTAGCTTTAGTTGATAAAAAATTAGTGAATAAAGCGTTTACGGTTTTATGTCATGTAAAACTAGTGCAGCATACGAAAGACTATGTTTCCAGATTTGAAAAAGAAGTAGTTAAATTAGAGGAAGTTGCTGATTGCTTTCACATTAGTGGGGACTATGATTATATTTTAAAAATACATGTCAGTGATATGGAAGAATATCGAGATTTTATGGTATCTAAATTAACAGCTATAAGTCATATCGGAAGTACGCAAAGTTCATTTGTAATCACCGAAGTTAAGCACACCACAGCAATCTCTATTTAGATACCTATTAATAACAGAACTTTAGCCCTTTTGAAAGGTCTAAATCGGAAAATAATACTAATTTTGTTACGTTTTTAAAATTAATTCAAAAATATGAGTTTATACGATGTAGCCATCATCGGTTCAGGTCCCGGTGGATATGTAGCAGCAATACGTTGCGCACAGTTAGGAATGAAAACAGCAATTATTGAAAAGTATAGCACTTTAGGTGGAACTTGTCTTAATGTGGGTTGCATCCCTTCGAAAGCATTATTAGATTCATCACATCATTATGAAGATGCTGTTAAGCATTTTGAAGAGCATGGTATTGAAATACCTGGCGAGATAAAGGTGAATTTAGAAAAAATGATTTCTCGGAAGCAGAATGTTGTAGATATGACTACAAAGGGAATTCAATTTTTGATGGATAAAAACAAGATTGATGTTTTTGAAGGTGTTGGTAGTTTTAAAGATGCCACCCATATTAACATCAAAAAGAATGATGGGAAAACAGAAACTATAGAAGCTAAAAGCACTATTATAGCTACAGGCTCAAAACCTTCTTCGCTACCCTTCATCACCTTAGATAAAGAACGTGTTATAACTTCTACAGAAGCCTTAAAGCTGAAAGAAATACCTAAACATCTCATCGTTATTGGTGGTGGTGTAATTGGTTTAGAATTAGGTCAAGTATACAAGCGCCTTGGTGCTGAAGTTACTGTGATAGAATATATGGATCGTATTATTCCTACTATGGATGGTGCCCTTTCAAAAGAATTAATGAAAGTGATGAAAAAGCAAAAAGTGAAATTTGAGCTTTCTCATAAAGTGAAATCCGTAGCGCGTAAAGGAAATGAAGTTATTGTGCAAGCTGAAAATAAAAAAGGCGAAGAAATCACATTCACGGGAGATTACTGCTTAGTAGCTGTTGGTCGTCATGCATTTACAGATGGCTTGAACCTAGAAGCTGCAGGAGTACAATTAGAGGAAAGAGGCAAAATAGCGGTTAATGATCATTTGCAAACAAATGTACCAAATATCTATGCAATTGGCGATGTGATTAAGGGCGCTATGTTAGCGCATAAAGCAGAAGAGGAGGGTACTTTGGTTGCTGAAATATTAGCTGGGCAAAAACCTCATATTGATTATAATTTAATTCCTGGGGTTGTTTACACATGGCCAGAAGTTGCTGCTGTAGGTAAAACAGAAGAAGAATTAAAGGCTACTGGTATTGAATACAAAGTAGGATCATTTCCAATGCGTGCATTAGGAAGATCAAGAGCTAGTGGTGATACAGACGGATTTGTGAAAATATTAGCTGATAAAAAAACAGATGAAGTTTTAGGAGTACATATGATTGGTGCTCGTGTAGCAGATTTAATTGCTGAAGGAGTTACTGCGATGGAATTTAGAGCTTCAGCTGAAGATATTGCGCGTATGAGTCATGCACACCCAACATACGCTGAAGCGGTCAAAGAAGCTGCACTTGCGGCTACTGCAGACAGGGCGCTGCACGTTTAACATATAAAACATTAATAGCCTATCACATTTTTATACTAATTTTATTGGTATTTAAGTTTGATAGGTTTTTATTTTAAAGTCATTTATAACCAATATTTAAAATTCTCGCTCATGCATATTAATGATAAAACAGGAGTAACAAAATACCAAGCACAGCCCAATAGGTATGATGCTATGAAGTATAACCGTTCCGGAAAAAGTGGTGTGCTACTACCCGCACTATCATTAGGCTTATGGCATAACTTTGGTTTTGTTGATAATATTCAGAATGCAAGGGAGGTTTTAAGAACAGCTTTTGATTTAGGAATTACGCATTTTGATCTTGCCAACAATTACGGACCTCCTTATGGTTCAGCGGAAGAAAATTTTGGGACTATTTTAAAAAAGGATTTTCAATCGTATAGAGATGAACTTTTTATAGCCTCAAAAGCAGGGTATGATATGTGGCCTGGTCCTTATGGGAATTTAGGTTCTCGTAAATATTTAATTTCAAGTATAGACCAGAGTTTAAAACGAATGGGCTTAGACTATGTAGATATTTTTTACCACCATAGACCAGACCCAGATACACCTCTAGAGGAAACAATGGGAGCACTTGCAGATATCGTTCGTCAAGGAAAAGCACTTTATGTGGGGATTTCTAATTATCAACCTCAAGAAACTAAAGAGGCTGCTAGCTTATTAAAAGAAATGAAAGTACCTTTTATTTTACACCAAGCTCGCTATTCTATTTTTGACAAATGGGTAGAAAATGGTTTGTTAGATACTTTGGATGATGAAGGTGTTGGTTGTATTGCCTTTTCACCTTTAGCACAAGGTATGCTTACCAATAAATATATAGACGGCATCCCTGCTGATTCACGTGCAGCTAAAAGTTTCACTTATTTGGAAAAAGAACAAGTAGAAGCTCATCTTGAAAAAATTAAAGGATTAGCTGCAATTGCAGACGCTAGAGGTCAAAAATTATCTCAAATGGCAATAGCATGGTTATTAAAACGACCAACAGTAGCTTCTGTTTTAATTGGAGCCAGTTCTTCAAAGCAATTGAAAGAGAATGTTGCAGCTTTAAATAATTTGGAATTTTCAGAAGAAGAAATTAAAAAAATAAATCAGTTTTCTTAAAAAAATAACTAAAACTAGCACATAAAAAAACCATCAACTAGATGGTTTTTATCTTTTAATTTTTGTGACTACCGTCGCAATATGGTGGGTTACTCGTGAGCTTACAAGTACATAAATATGCTTTTTTTGCTTCGCCGACTTCAAACGTTAATGGTGGTGTAGCTTTTGCTGCACGATGAGATCCATCACAAAACGGCTGGTTTTCACTATGACTACAGGTACACCAAGAGTACTTTTTATCTTTTTCTAAATCTACTGCAATTGGGGTATATTTTATATCGCTCATTCTAAAAGTGTATTTTTTAAAGTGAAGATAATAGAATCTATTAAAGGAATTGAAGAGGAAGGTTAATCTTTAACCAATCTAAATAATTTTAAAGTGATCGTTTTAATTTTTTCAAAGTAATCTTTAGAAAGTATAAAAGCAAATAACAACCACGGCTCTATAAAACTACCTGCTTTTCCTATTTTAGCATTCAAATTAGCTTTAATACCGACCTTTCGATTTTCATAATATAAGGCTAAATACGTACATGAAAGCATAAATAATAGAGCTCCAGGAATTATAATTACTGGTGATAAAGTATGGTTTAAAAAGTAATAGAGTCCAAACCCAATAAAACTACCATATAGGAAAATAAAATGAACTACATATATCGACAAGGTACTTTGACCAATTTTTAATAGTGTAGCATTCATTAAAAACTTGCGCAAAAGCATAAATACTGCAAAAACAATAAAAACATCCCCCAAACGAATAAATAAATAATTATTGAAGAAGATATCTGCAAATAGCTGAATTTTAGTAGTTTCTGCCAATGCTAAAAATACTTGTGAAGAACCAAAAATCAATCCCAAACCAAGTAAAATTGAAGATACAATTGCAACAGGATATATATATTTAAAGTCTTTGTATTTGGTAAATAAAAGGGATATAAACGCACCACATGTTGCGTAACCAAACCATGGGAATATCGTAAATATAGAACCGTTTATTTTGGTGAAATAATTAGCTACTGACTGGGGCAAAAACGCGTATGACCATTGCTTGTAGTTGGGTTCAAAAACAAATAAAAGCACTGTAATTGCAATAAGAGCAATCGGAAATATGATTTTTCGATTTTTAGTAAGGACATAAAGCCCAATAATTCCTAATATGGAAAAGCCAATGCAATGCAATACATCAACTAAATAAAATGAATCATAAATTTGACCAAATAACAGACCCCAGAAGTTTAAGCGAAGTATATAGCCGATAAAAATAAGTTGTAAACCACGTTTTAAACCCTTTAGTACCCTTGGATTGTCAAAGCCTGTTTGATCACCTCGAACCAATAAATAGGTGAAAATAAATCCAGAAACCGTAAAGAAAACAGGAGCAGTTATACCTCGAAAGTACGACCATATGGTATACCCTAAATGACTATTATCTCTAAAGGCATTGTCCAATAAACCATCAACAAAATGGCCTTGAAGCATCATTAATATAGCCCAAGCACGCATAGCGTCAATAAAGTACAGTCTATTTGTTTTACTTATCATTTCAAAAAATATACTGTATATACTTGTATAACAGTAAGTTTAGATGTTTTACAATGCAAAATTAGATAAATTTAGTTCATGTCAATACAATTTGGGGTATTTTCGTTGTATTAATACTAAAAAAGTAAGTATGGCATCAATTTTATCATTCGCAGGGAGTAATTCTTCAGTATCCATAAACTTTAAATTAGTACAGTACACAACTTCCTTGATTAAGGATCATAAAGTGCAAGTTTTGAACCTTGCAAACTATCCTTTTCCGATGTATAGTTATGATGAAGAAAAAAATAACGGTTTTATTAACTCGTTGATTGAGTTTAAGAATGATATAAATAAATCAAATGGACTGATCCTTTCTGTAAACGAGCATAATAGTAATCCTTCAGCTTATTTTAAAAATGTATTGGATTGGCTTTCGAGGGTAGATAAGAATTTTTTATCTGAAACTAAAATCTTTTTAATGGCTACATCTCAAGGAAAAAGAGGAGCCTCTAGTTCTTTAGAGCTTATAGAAAAGTTATTACCAAGATTTGGAGGCGAAATAGTTGCTACTTTCTCTTTGCCATCCTATGGCCTTAATTTTGATGAATCAAAAGGGATTACAGATAATGTTTTAACCCTACGACATCAAGAGGCATTACAACTATTTTTAGCTAAATTATAAGAGAAAATTGCGAAAAAAAGTTTCTTTTAAAATTCAGGATGTACCGAACATTAAAACGGCCCTTTTGAATTGGGCTCAACAGTTCTATGAAGTAGTTTGGTTAGATAGTAATGAGCATAACAATGCATATACCTCATTCGAAGCTTTACTAGCAGTTGATGCATTAACGGCTATTAAAACAGATGTTAAAAATGCTTTTGAAGACCTCCAAGTTTACCAAACGGAGACTAAAGACTGGATTTTTGGGTATCTATCTTATGATTTAAAGAATGATACAGAATACTTGGTGTCTAATAACCCAGATGGTATTGAATTTCCTGAATTATATTTTTTTCAACCTAAAAAAATAATCAAAATTATTGGTGACAGTATAGAGTTTGATTATTTAATGATGGTGGAGGATGAAATAGATGAAGATTATGAAAACATACTATTTTTGGCTTCTAAAAATCAAAAACACACCAATGAAAGTTCTAAATCAGGCATTCATATTAAAATGCGAATCTTTAAGGATGAATATTTTAATCAAGTTTCAAAAATGTTAGCACATATTCATCATGGCGCTATTTATGAAGCTAATTTTTGTCAAGAATTCTACGCTGAAAATATTACTATAAATCCTTTCAAAGTATACCAAAAGCTAAATAGTATTTCTAAGGCTCCATTTGCTGCATTTTTAAAGTTAGATGATAAATATGTATTATCAGCCTCACCTGAACGCTACCTAAAAAAAGAAGGAACCAAAATTATATCTCAACCAATCAAAGGTACCGCAAAACGATCCAAAGATATTCTTGAAGATGAACAGTTAAAATTTTCATTAGAACACGATGAAAAAGAGCGTGCTGAGAATATTATGATTGTTGATTTGGTTAGGAATGACTTATCAAAAAGTGCATTAAAAGGTAGTGTTTTGGTCGAAGAACTATGTAAAGTATATACCTTTGACCAAGTACATCAAATGATTTCAACAGTAATTGCCAAAGTGGAAGAACATAAAAACCCGATTGAAATAATTAAAGAAACCTTTCCTATGGGAAGTATGACGGGTGCTCCTAAAATTTCCGCTATGGAAATAATAGAGGATTTAGAAGCTTTTAAAAGAGGTTTGTATAGTGGTGCTGTTGGTTATATTACTCCTGAAGGGGATTTTGATTTTAATGTCATTATTCGAAGTATATTGTATAATGAATCCAAGTCGTACATTTCATTTTCTGTAGGTAGTGCAATCACAGCAAAGTCAACCCCTGAATATGAATATCAAGAATGCTTGTTAAAAGCAAAAGCAATGCGAGAAGTCCTTGAATAGTTTATCATTTTTATGTTATGTACTTTTGCAATGTGCTAGAAGAATTTAAAAAACATATTGACACTAATTTCCAAATTCTAAAAGATAAAACTTTTCTTTTGGCCTGTAGTGGTGGGTTAGATAGTGTGGTTTTAACACACTTATGTCATGCTATAGGTTTGAATTTCACTCTCGCACATTGCAACTTTCAATTAAGAGGAATTGAGAGTACTGAAGATCAAAAATTTGTTGAAAAATTAGCCAAAAACAAAAATGTAGGAATACATGTAACTACTTTTAAAACAGTTAATTACATGAATTCAAATAAAGTATCACTACAAATTGCAGCTAGAGAACTCAGATACGCATGGTTTGCTAAAGTAATGAAAGAAAATAGTATTCCTACACTGGTAACGGCGCATCATGCAGATGATAATTTAGAAACTTTTTTGATTAACTTATCTAGAGGTACAGGCCTTGATGGCTTAACAGGTATCCCTGAAAAAACAGATGCCATTGCACGCCCCTTATTCCCATTTTCTAGGGAGCAAATTAAGGTATATGCCAAGAAAAATGACATAGTTTGGAGAGAAGATAAAAGTAACCAAGAGACTAAATATTTAAGAAATAAAATACGACATACTATAGTTCCGCTATTAAAAGAATTACATCCGACTTTTTTAGGTAATTTTTTAAATACACAAGCCTATTTAGGTCAAACTGCAGAACTCCTTGAAAACCATATTTCACAAGAAAGAAGTTCTTTGTTTCTTAAAGAAAACGGTATTTATAAAATAGAAATTGCTGCTCTTCAAAAATTGCATCCGCAAACGACCTATATGTATCATTTATTTAAACCATATGGTTTTTCGGATACCAGAGCTATTATGGCTTTGTGCGAAGCACTTAGTGGAAAGGAAATATTATCAGCATCGTATCGTTTATTAAAAGATAGAGAGCATCTGCTATTGCAAGAAGTGGTTTCAGAGGTTTCGGAAGTTTTTTTTATTCATAAGAAGACCAAAAATACTCACAATCCAATAGCGATACGTATTGAATCTGTTACTCATATTTCAGAGACGGGGACCGCTATTCTCTATGTAGATACGGATACGTTAAAGTTTCCGTTAACTGTAAGAAAATGGAAAACTGGCGACTATTTCCATCCATTTGGAATGAAAGGTGTAAAAAAACTGAGTAAGTTTTACAAAGATGAAAAATACAGCCTTATTGCAAAAGAAGCGCAATGGTTGTTATGTTCTGAAGATCAAATAGTTTGGGTCATAGGGAAAAGAGCTGATAGTCGCTTTAAAGTTTCAGATAAAACTAAAAATATATTAAAATTTACAGTACAAAATGAATAAAAACATAGTCTTACTTTTAACAATAGTATATACTTTTTTTGGATATTCTCAAACCGATGATGAACCTGTACTTTGGGGACAAGAATTAAACAAAATATCTGATACCGAATATGAATTACTTTTTAAAGCAGATATACTAAAAGATTGGCATGTATACTCTCAATTTACGTCGGAAGGCGGATCGCAACCTAGTGAATTGGTTTTTGAAAATGTTGGAGATGCGTTTGAACTTGTTGGTATTGCTGAAGAAAGTGAAACAATTACTGAGTATAGTGAAATTTTTGAAGTAGATGAAACCTATTTTAAAGAACATCTTACCTTCAAACAAAAAATAAAACTCTTAAACCCTGATATCACCCAAATTAATGTGTTGCTCTATTATCAAGTTTGCAAAGAGGTTTGTATTCCTGGTGAGCAAGAATTTGTATTCTCTCTGAATGGAGGGCCTATAAATTTAGAAGAAAAAACAGTTGATGAACGTAGTGTTATACTTAGTGAAGCCCTTGTTTTAGATTTAAAAAATAAGGGACTTTTAAAAGATGATTTAGAGAATACCGTAAATGGTACGTCGGGTCTTTGGATGATTTTCGGACTCGGTTTCTTAGGCGGACTTATAGCTTTATTAACACCTTGTGTTTTTCCAATGATCCCTTTAACTGTATCCTTTTTCACAAAACAATCAGGCACAAAAAGTAAGGGCATAACAAATGCTATTCTGTACGGTTTTTTTATAGTTTTAATTTACTTTTTACTGAGTTTGCCATTCCATTTGTTTGATTCTGTAGATTCACAAATTTTAAATACCATAGCAACCAATGTGTGGTTGAATGTGTTGTTCTTTTTAATATTCGTTTTTTTTGCTTTTTCATTTTTTGGCTATTATGAGTTAACCTTGCCAAGTTCTTGGGCAAATAAAATGGACAATGCTTCTTCTAAAGCAGGTGGAATTATTGGCATCTTTTTTATGGCAGTAACTCTTGCGATTGTATCTTTCTCTTGTACCGGTCCTATTTTAGGCGGTCTTTTAGGAAGTACTGCTTTAGCAGAAGGTGATGTAGCCACGAATTTATCAATAGGAATGTTAGGCTTTGGAGTTGCTTTGTCATTACCATTTGCGCTTTTTGCCTTATTTCCAGCATGGTTGAATTCTCTTCCAAAATCTGGGGGGTGGATGACTACTGTAAAAGTAATTCTTGGTTTTTTAGAACTAGCTTTAGCCTTAAAATTTCTTTCAAATGCTGATATGGTGGGTAATTGGGGCCTTTTAAAAAGAGAAATTTTTATTGGAATTTGGATAATCTTATTTACATTATTAGCACTTTATCTTTTTGGAATTATACGCTTTCCGCATGATGGACCAAAACAAAAATTAGCTCCTGCTAGAAACTTAATAGCTATAATAAGTGCTTGTTTTGTACTCTATTTAGGTCTGGGATTGGTAAAAGTTATTAATTTAAAGCTATTGAGTGGATTTCCACCGCCAGAATTCTATAGCGTATTTAAGCAAGAAAATGATTGCCCATTAGGTGTTACCTGTTTCAAAAATTTCGAAGAGGGTATTGCTTATGCAAAAGTGGTAAATAAGCCTGTGTTACTTGATTTTACAGGATGGGCTTGTGTCAACTGTCGTAAAATGGAAGAAAATGTATGGAGTGAGCCAGATATCTATCCCATTATAAAAGAAGACTATATTTTAATTTCCCTTTATATTGATGATCGAAAAGAACTCCCAGAAATGGAGCAATTTGATTTTAAGTATGAATCAGGACGAGTAAAGAGAATTGAAACTATAGGGCAGAAGTGGGGAACGCTCCAAACCTTGAATTTTAATGCCGCTTCACAGCCGTATTATGTACTTCTTACCTCTGATTTAGAGGTTTTGAATTCTTCAATTCAATATACAGATAGTGAAACCTATAAAGCTTGGCTATTAAAAGGGTTGAAAAATTTTAAAGAATAAGATTACTTTAAATGATCCATTTTAATATCCTATAAGAGAGATTTTTATAGGTAAGCCTAGTACCGTTATTTACAATATTTGATTATATTGGTACATTAATTACATCTAAGTGCTTTTATATATGATTGGAATTTCCCAGTGTGAAGAGTTTAAAGGCTAAGCTGTATAATTGATATTATTATGTCAATTATGTTTAAAATTAAGGATATGGGCTTTTATATAAAAAAGTATTTTTTTTCTAGCGCTTCTAATTAAGAAGCATTTAGCCATACTACAAACAATACGAAAGACTATTTATTGAAAACTCTAGAAAAAAAAATAAAAAAAAAGTACCTAATTTTCATGCTTACCATTGGAATAACTATTATTTCAGGGGTTGTGGTTGTAAGTTATAATATAAGGTTGCAAAAAACCGACGCACACAATATTAATTTATCAGGTAAGCAACGTTTATTAAGTCAATATATCTTGAATCAAGTTTTTTTTATTGAACGAAATAAAAAAAATTCCCTAATTAATGATCCGTTAAATAAGTTAAAAGAGCTTACTAACGAATTGGAAACTACACAACATTATTTAGCCTCAAAAAATAGAAATGAAGAAAATATTAGAACAATTGATTCATTGTTTGAAGTTGTAGAGCCCTATCATAGTATTATCGTAGCATCAAGCAAAGAAATTTTAAACAATCCAAAAAATGAAGTAATACAAAATTCTTTGAGAAGAATTTCAGAAGCAGAAATTCCATTTCTATCAACAATGAATCTCATAGTTAATACCTATGAAGAAGAAGCTGATAGAAAATTACAGCGATTAATAAATGTATTATGGATTCTAGCCAGCATTATATTGCTTATATTATTTGGAGAGTCTGTTTTTGTTATGACTCCTGTAATAAAGGAACTCCTTCAAAATAATAAAGAACTCATAAATTCCAATGAAGAATTAGCTAAATCAGAACATAGAATAAAAAAAAATATGTTGGAGCTAACAAAGCTTAAAACAGATTTAGAAGTTAAAGAAGCATATAACAAAATTTTCATAGAACAAGCGCCCACAGCAATTGCAATGCTTGATAAAAATATGCGATATATGGCTGTATCTCAACGTTGGATAATTGATTATAAAATGGAAGGAAAAGAAATTATAGGTCAATCTCATTATGACCTTTTTCCAGAAATTGGGGATGATTGGAAAGCCAATCACCAAAAAAGTCTTAATGGTTTTATAGATTCTTGTGATGAAGCACCCTTTAAGCGTGCAGATGGATCTGTTCAATGGATTTTTTGGGATGTACGCCCATGGTATATTTCAGAAGGTCAAATAGGTGGCTTGTTAATGCATACCGGAGATATTACAGATGTAAAAGAAAAAGATAAGGAAAGAGAACGAATTGAAGAGATATTAGAAAAGACCAATGAAATTGCACGAATAGGTACTTGGGAAATGAATGTGACAACTGGGGAGTATACTTTAAGCAAGATCACATGTGAAATTTTGAAACTGCCAGAAAATTTTAAGGCTTTTCAAAAAGATAGCATGCGTTTTTACAAAAAAGGTGCGAGTAGAGATAAAATTATAAAATCAACTACTGAGTTAATTGAATCAGGCATTCCCTTTGACATTGAATTAGAAATGATTACACAGGACGGAAAGAGTGTTTATGTTCGAAAAATTGGTCAAACAGAGTCTGAAGAAGGTGTGTGTAGAAGAATTTTTGGAATATTTCAGGATATAAGCGAGCAAAAGTTAGCAGAAAATAAATTTAAAGGACTGCTAGAATCTGCCCCTGATGCTACGGTAATCGTAAATGAAGAAGGAAAAATACAACTCATAAATAAACAAGCTGAAAAATTATTTGGATACCAAGCGAATGAATTGTTTGGTGAATCTGTAGAGGTTCTTATTCCGAAACGTTTTACAGGTACTCATGCGGCACATCGTGATGGTTTTTTCTCCAATCCCAAAGCAAGAAAAATGGGTGAGGGGAAAGAATTATATGGAATTAATAAAAAAGGAGAAGAAATTCCAATACAAATAAGTTTAAGTCCCTTGCAAACAGAAGATGGCTTGTTGGTATCCGCAGCCATACGCGATATTACAGCACAAAAATTGGCAGAAAATGAACTTTTGAAAAAAAATCAATTGTTAAATTTTGCAGAAGAAATTAACATGATGGGGCACTGGCAATGGAATACTGTCGCAGATAAAGTAAAATGGTCTAATAACCTTTTCAAAATGTTTGAGCTTGAAGAAGCAACAACTGATATGAAATTTGATAGTTATTTTAATTTTGTACATCCAGATGATAAAGAAATTGTAACTGAATATTTTAAAAAAGCCGCTATCGATAAAAAGTTTGAAAGCTTCACTCACCGTATTATAACTACAACTGGTCAAATAAAGACCGTTCAACTTATGGGGCAAGTCTTCACCAATGAAATGGATGAAATTGTAGAAATGATTGGTACAGGTCAAGATATTACAGAGCAAAAAATGGCAGAAAATAAATTTCGAGGATTGTTGGAATCTGCGCCAGATGCCATGGTTATTGTAAATCAAAATGGAGCCATTGATTTAATTAATAAGCAAGCTGAAAAACTATTTGGATATACAGCTAAAGAGCTCATTGGCAACCCCGTAGAAATGCTAATTCCAAAAAGATTTTTAGGTAACCATACGACTTATCGTGATGATTTTTTCACAAAGCCAAAAACTAGACCAATGGGTGAAGGGAAAGAGCTATTTGGAATAAATAAAAAGGGAGAAGAAATTCCTATACAAATAAGCTTAGGACCATTAAAAACTGAAGAAGGAATGCTAGTTTCTGTAGCCATTCGTGATATTACCAATCAAAAATTAGCGGAACGTAAAATTATAGAGGCCAAAGAAAATTTAGAGGTCTTTTCCAAGAAATTGGTTGCTCAGAACACCCAACTTGCAGATTTTACCCATATAACTTCTCATAATTTACGGGCGCCTGTAAGTAATTTAAACTCACTATTAGATTTTTATAAAATTTCGGATAGTGAAGAAGAGAAAATTGATTTATTTGAAAAATTCGAAACGGTAATCCAGCATCTAACACTAACACTAAATACATTAATAGAGGCTCTAAAAACTAAGAATGAAACCGATAAGGCGTTGGAAGAAATTTCATTTCAGAATATTTTAAATAAAACAAAAGAAATTCTTAGTGGTGAAATAATAAAATCAAAAGTTGTAGTCACAAGTAATTTTAGTGAAATAGAGAACATAACCTATAATAGAATCTATTTAGAAAGTATATTTCTTAACTTAGTCGGCAATGCCATTAAATATAAATCGGAAGATCGGGTTCCAGAATTATTTATTGAATCAGAAATTAAAGACGGTAAAATAAAAGTAAAGTTTAAGGACAATGGCTTAGGAATTGATTTAGAAAGACATGGGCATAAATTGTTTGGATTAAATAAAGTTTTTCACAGGCACCCTGATGCTAAGGGAGTTGGTTTATTTATGACGAAAACACAAATAGAAGCAATGGGTGGTATTATTTCTGCCACAAGTAAAGTTAATGAGGGTACAACCTTTATAATAAATTTTAATTAAGAATGACGCATCCTTATAATATCTGTATCGTTGATGACGACGATATTTACCAATTTACCATGGTGAAAACAATAGAATCATTACAATTGGCAAATAATATTATTGTTTTTTCAGATGGTGAAGAGGCTTTAAATTTTATGTTGGAGAATTTAAATAAAGAAGATGAACTTCCTGATGTTATTTTTTTAGATATCAATATGCCAATTATGGACGGTTTTCAATTTATGGAAGAATACGTGAAAATTAAACCAGTACTTGGTAAGAAAATATTAATTTATATGGTCTCTTCGTCTGTCGATCCAATAGATATTGCAAGAGCAAAAAAAATTAGTGACATTTCTGATTATATTATAAAACCCGTTAAAAAAGGAGAATTAAAAGCTATTATAGAAGGTTTGCAAAATAGAGGTAAATTATTATAGTAAGATACTATTCGTAACTTGTCCATATAGGTTAGTATTTGATGCAAATTCAAATTTGCAGCAAACGTTTTATTGCACTGCTTACACGGGTAACCTTTACCGAAACTTTTGGACATTTGTTTAGGGATAAACAAGATTTATTGGAGTATTATAATTCTACTTTCTTAGTTGAAGAAATAGCAACAAGTATTGCTTAGCCCAATAATGTCTATTGGGTTTCTTTTGTAAATGGTTTGTCTGTTGGTTATGCTAAACTAAAACTTAATTCTCCCTCGAAATTTTTGGGATCTGAAAAAGCAATCGAAGCGAACAATAAAAAAATATGGCTTTCTGTCTTGAATAGTAATAGCAGAGCTAAAACATTCTACGTTAAGAAGGGATTCAAAAAAAATTGGAAATCATGATTTTCAAATTGGAAATGAAAATTTTGAATTTACTGCAATGGCCAAATGACTCTAGTATGTTTTATAGCAAAAAATTTGAGTAATAAATACGACTGAGTTTCTTAAAAGTAAATCCTATCAATTAGTTACCTTTATCGTGCAAAAGAAAATTTTAAAGTGATTTTCCCACAAATAATCTGATACATACGTTGTAGCCTATTAAAAAACTAATGAGTAACGAACAAACTGCAATACGAACAACCTATTTCAGTATTATTGGAAATGCTAGTTTAGCATTAATTAAAGGCTTTGCCGGATTTTTTGGCAATTCTTATGCCTTGATTGCCGATGCAATTGAATCAACTACCGATATATTTTCGTCTCTTTTGGTTTTATTTGGTCTTAAATATGCAAAAAGACCGGCTGATGAAAATCACCCTTATGGACATGGCAGAATAGAACCATTAATTACTTTTATGGTCGTTGCTTTTTTGGTGACTTCAGCAACAATTATTGCTTATGAAAGTATTCAAAACATACAAACCCCTCATAAAACTCCAAAATCTTGGACTTTAATTGTTTTAGGATGCATTGTTCTATGGAAAGAAATATCATTTCGCATTGTCATAAGTAAGAGTAAAGAAACAAATAGTTCTTCTCTTAAAGCAGATGCTTGGCATCATCGGAGTGATGCTATTACGTCCATAATGGCTTTTATTGGTATTTCTATCGCAATTATTTTTGGGGAAGGCTACGAAGCTGCAGATGATTGGGCAGCGTTATTAGCCTCTTTCTTTATTCTCTATAATAGCTATTTAATATTTAGACCGGCTTTAGGTGAGATAATGGATGAGCACCTGTACGATGATTTAATCATTGAAATAAGAAATAAATCTATTGAGGTCGAAGGGGTACTAGGAACAGAAAAATGTTTTGTTCGAAAAGCAGGAATGAAATATCACGTTGATTTACATGCAAGGGTGAATGGAGAAATATCAGTAACAGAAGGACATGATATTGCGCATCATTTAAAAGATTATTTAAAAAAAGTGATCCCAAATCTTGGTCAGATACTAATTCATATCGAACCAAATGAATAAAAACTAGCCTATCGTTGATTTAAGCATTCCTCTGTATTCATATCATTAAGATATTTGTCCTAAATTTATTATTCAAAATGTAGTTCAACTTATTTACGATTAAATAACTTAAAAACCACGCCATGAAAAACCTTTGTACTCTTTTTTTAAGCATATCTACTATTGCTATTTTTGCTCAAACCAAATCTCTTGGTAATTCACTAAAACTAACCGAAGGTGTTGCAAGTCGTGTTGGCATGTCTGAGGAACGTTTGTCACGTATTGATGCAATGTGTAAAGAAGCAGTAGGCAGTCAAGTTCCTGGTATTGTTGCCTTAGTAGCTCGAAATGGTATCATAGTGCTCCATAAAGCTTATGGAACAGCCAATGCTCAAACAGGAGAAGTTTTAAAAAAAGATGCCATCTTTAGAATTGCATCACAAACAAAGGCAATTACCGCTACTGCTGTTATGATGCTTTGGGAAGAAGGCAAATTTAGGTTGGATGATCCAATTTCAAAATATATTCCAGAGTTTAAAAATGAGCACGTTTTAGACTCTGTGTACGAAGATGGAACGTATAGTACTATACCTGCTAAGAACCCGATAACGATACGTCATCTTTTGGCACATACTTCTGGTATTGGTTATGGTGTTATTGATGGTGACCCTCGATTCAAAAAAATATATAATGATGCCGGAATTACTGATTTATTCACAACAGAAAAAATTACTATTGGAGAAAGCATTAAGAAATTAGCAAAGCTTCCTTTGCATCACCATCCAGGAGAAAAATTTACCTATAGTGAAGGCTTAGATGTGTTAGGGTATTTTATTGAAATTATGTCAGGAATACCTTTAGATGAATTTTTTAGAACTAAAATATTGGATCCACTTGGAATGACCGATACTTGGTTTTATTTGCCAAAATCAAAAGAAAACAGATTAGTAGCTGTGCAAACCAAAGAAAATGACAAATGGGTAAATTACCCAATTACATTTTATGATACTGATTATCCAAAAAAAGGAGCTAAAAGTTTCTTTTCAGGGGGAGCCGGACTATCTAGTACAGCAAAAGATTACGCTAACTTTCTACAGATGTATTTGAATAAAGGTGAATTAAATGGAGTTCGTATTTTGAGTAGAACAACCGTAAATATTATAATGTCTAATCAAATTGGCAATATTTGGGAAGGTGGAGATGCTAATTTTGGTTTAGCTTTTCGTATAATAAATGAAAAAGGTCAAAATATGGGTGGGCAAGGTAGTATAGGCTCATTTGATTGGGGAGGGTATTTTAATACCCAATATTTTGCTGATCCAAAAGAACAAATTATTGGCATCATTATGAAGCAAACCCAAGCTTTAAAAAGTGATGATACAGGTTGGAAATTTCGTCAGTTAGTAGGGCAAACAATTGATGATTAAAAAGGAATAAAACCCTTACTTTTTTTATTCTATGAATAGTTTTATCTTTCCTGTAAAATCTATTTCATTTTGAAAAAACTTAAAAAAGTACTTCTAATCATTATATCCATTCTAGGTGTTCTCGCACTGGCAATTTTTATTTTCATTCAAACCCTAAAACCTGATTATGATGGTGAGTTTACAATGACTTCATTGCATCAGGAAGTTCAGGTATATTATGATTTGTACGGAATTCCACATATATACGGCAAAAATGAAGAAGATGCATTTAGAGCTCTAGGGTATGTACATGCGCAAGATCGTTTATGGCAAATGGAATTACTAAGAAGAATAGGACCAGGTAGACTTTCTGAAGTATTTGGAAAAGACATGATTACTACCGATAAATTTCTAATCTCATTAGGAATCGATGATGCTTCAGCAAAAACGGTAACTTCTTTAGATAAAAATTCGGAAACAATTAAATTAACGCAGGCTTACTTAGAGGGTATAAATGCATTTATTGATGAAGGACCAACACCCGTAGAATTCTATTTAACAGGAATAGATAAGAAGCCTTTTGTATTAAAAGATGTATTTAATACTGTAGGTTATATGGCTTTTAGCTTCGCAATGGCGCATAAAACCGATCCTTTACTTACAAATATTAAGGAAACGCTTGGAGAAGCCTATTTACAGGATTTAGAGATAGGAGTGAATCCAGATTTAATAGCAATAAAAAATTACCCATTTCAAAAAGACTCTATTAGAAATAGCATTTCGGAAATAGCGTTCTCTGCTCTAGAAAAGCTACCTGTTCCTATGTTTGAAGGTAGTAATAGCTGGGTAATTGCTCCTCAAAAAACAAAAACAGGAAAAGTTATTTTTGCAAATGACCCACATATTGGGTTTGCACAGCCATCGGTTTGGTATGAAGCTCATGTGAGCACGCCTACGTATGAGAAATACGGCTACCATTTAGCAGGAATTCCATTTCCACTTTTAGGTCATGATAGAAATTTAGCCTACGGTATAACTATGTTTGAAAACGATGATATCGATTTTTATTATGAAGAAGAACATCCTTCTGACAAAACAAAATACAAATATAAAAACGAATGGAAAACCTATGAAACAGTAACGAAAACTATAAAAGTTAAAGATGGGGATGATATCATTTTTTCATTTAAGAAAACAATTCATGGGGCAGTATTAAACGGCATTGCAGATCAAATTAAAGGCGTGAAACCGATTGCTATGTCTTGGATTTATACCCAATTAGAAAACAAAACTTTAGATGCTTTTAATGGGGTTGTTCATGCAAAAGGTCTGGATGATTTTAAAAAAGCACTTGCCGATATTCATGCTCCAGGTTTAAATATCATGTATGGTGATGCTACGGATAACGTTGCTTGGTTTGCTTCGGCAAAATTGTATGAAATGCCGGATAGTTTGAATACTAAATTAATTTTAAACGGTAGCACAGGGGAAGAAGAGCCTTTGCGATATTTAGATTTTTCCGAGAACCCACAAGCTATAAATCCACCATGGAATTATGTGTATTCTGCGAATAACCAACCAGATTCCATTAATGGAAACATATATCCAGGGTATTATTTACCTCAAAATAGAGCAAAAAGAATTACGCAACTACTCGATGCGAAAAATGATTGGGATAAAGAGTCCGTAAGTAAAATGATTACTGATGTTACTTCCGCTGTTAATCCATCTGTTTTGAAAAATTTTATAGCTGTTCTTGATGAAGAAAAGTTGGGAGATCAACAAAAATCTGCTTTAGTACAACTAAAAAAATGGAATGGTGAGGCAACTTTAGAAAGTATAGAAGCTACTATTTTTCATCGATGGGAATATTTTTTCTTACGGAACACTTTTCAGGATGAGTTAGGCGAAGATAGATTTAGCCAATTGATGGCAACTCATTTGTTGAAAAGACTAATAGCACCCATGTCCGAGAAAGATAATTCGGTTTGGTGGGATAATACTTCAACGGATCAGAAAGAAACGCGTGCTGACATTATAACCACTGCATTCAATCAAGCGTTTAATTCATTAGAATCTTCATTAGGTGTAGCTTATAGCAAATGGACATGGAATAGAGTGCATACCATAGAACACCCGCACCCTATAGGACAGGTTGAAGCATTGCGAGAGTTCTTTAATGTAGGTCCGTTTGCCGTGAATGGAACTCGCGAGGTGATAAATAATATGTCATTCCCCTATACAGAAGATGGTTTTTATAAGGTTAGTTCTGGTCCATCAACACGGCGAATTATTGATTTTTCTGATGTAGAGAATAGCATTAGTATTTTACCAACTGGTCAATCAGGAAATATGTTTAGTCCCCATTATCAAGATCAAGCGCAAATGTTTGTCAATGGAGAATTTAGGAAAATGATGATGAATAAAGAGGAGATTATGGAGACATCAAAAGATAAACTTTTGTTAAAGAAATTATAATTAACATTCTTCACTGTTCAAATTTTTAGTTTTTAAGTTAGATTTAACATTTACAATAATTCCTTTCTTTTTATTCAAAAAGTAAGCATAATTTTTCTAATACATGAATATAAGAAAGAATAAAATTATCATAGCTCTTCTTTTGTCACATGGCTTATATACTACGATAGTTTTTTCCCAAAATTCAAACAAAAGCTCCTATAATTGGTTTGATTCTCAAATGGGAGATGAAAATTCTGAAATTTATAATGGAATTCTTTTTATTGATAATTACAAGGTGGGTAATGAAAAGCACAGGTTTTTTGAAACCACAGATTTTATTTTAGGAAATATTTCATACAACGGAAATATTTATTACGATCAACGGCTAAAGTATGATCTATTAAATGATGAATTATTGGTTCATCCAAAAAAAGCATCTGAGGCTATGTTATTGCAAGTAGTAAAAAGCAAAATTGATAGTTTCAGCCTAGGGGAACGTAAATTTCTTAGGTTAGACAGTAAAGATCAAACAAAGCAAGAATCATTCTTTTATGAAGTAATGGGCAAAAAAAATACACTACTGCTTTTAAAAAGAAATAAGAAAGTTAATGAAGGTAAAAAATTTAAGAAAATCTATTTCGAGTTTAGATCTAAAAATAAAACTTTTATTCTTTTTGAAAATGTACTACACCCAGTTTCTGGAAAAAGTGATTTAATAGCTTTGTTTCCTGAACATAAAAAAATAATAAAGGAATATTATATCAGTAAATCGCGCTTAAAAAAATCTAATCCAGATGATTTTATGCGTTTTCTAATTGATGAAATAGAAATTTCTAATAAAAATTAATCTACCACTATTTATATGAGGCTACTTTTTACTTTAAGTTTCTTTCTTCTATGGATTTCGAAGTCTTTATGTCAAGAAAAAACAGACTTGGTTACTTTAAAATTTGAAAATTTAACTGAATCACAGATTATTGAAAAAATAGAAAGCAACACTAATTTTAATTTTTTTTATATTGATGAATGGTTAGGCCAAAATTTATATTCTGGTGATTTTAAAGAGGCGTCAATTATAATAATTCTGGATGCTATTTTCTCAAATTCAGATTTGAATTATACAATTTTAGAAAAAACAAAAATTATTTTAACCCAAAATAATTTAATTTATAATCAGTTGCCAGAAGGCTTTTTTGGAGATACTATTCAGAAATCAACATATGTCGCTTTAACTCCAACAGTTAGTAATCCAGTATTGGTCAATAGGACAAAATCTAACCCAAATATTGAAACTTATAAAATAGGAAAGGAAGTAAGAAACTCAAAAAAAAGCACTTACAAACTATCGGGTTATGTTAAGAATATAGCGACATTAGAACCTATACCAAGTTTAACAATATTGATTAGAGGGACTAATATTTTTGGACTAACTGATATTAATGGATATTACGAAATTAATCTACCTATTGGAGAAAATATTTTAGAATTTAAATCTTTAGGAATTGAAAATGTCTTAAAAAGGGTTATTATATATAACGATGGGCAGCTTAATATAGAACTTAATGAAGGTTATGAGCAACTTAATGAAGTTATTGTTCAGGCAGATGCACATATTAATATAGATGAAACAATTGGTGGGACGGTATCCATTGATGTTGAAGAATCAAAAAATATTCCTTTAGTTCTTGGCGAGCGAGATGTTTTGAAAGTAGCTACAACAATTCCAGGGATAAGTACGGCGGGTGAAGGTTCTGCCGGTTTTAATGTAAGAGGCGGAAAAACAGATCAGAATCTAATTCTCTTTGATGACGCGGTAATATATAGCCCACAACATTTCTTTGGAATATTTTCAGCATTGAATCCATTTGCAATTGGTAGTATAAAAATTTATAAGGGCAATATTCCTTCTGAATTTGGAGGAAGACTCTCATCAGTTTTTGATATTAAAACTAAAAATGGTAACTCAACTAAGTTTGCGGGCGAAGGGTCTGTTGGACCTGTAACTAGTAATATCTTATTAGAGATTCCTATTGTAAAAGAAAAATCTTCACTAATGGTTGGAGGCAGAGGTGCTTATTCTAATTGGATATTGAAATCGTTAGATGAAGAAACATTAAACAATAGTCAAGCATCTTTTTATGATTTTATAGCTAGTTACAACCATAAAATCAATGATAATAATAATATTAAAGCAACGGGTTATATAAGTAAGGATGATTTTAGTATAACATCAGATTCTATATTCTCATATAATAATAGATTAGCATCACTTAAATGGGATCATAAATTTAGTGATAAAAGCTCTGGGAATATTGTAGTTTCTAACAGTGAATATTCTTTTGATATTACCTATGACGGTGATACAAATAATGACTTTTTCCTGAATTACAAATTAAATGAAACCGAGGTAAAATTAAAAGCGAACTATGTTTTTAATCCTACTTTTAAACTGGATTTTGGAGTTTCAAGTAAGTTATATGGTATTAATCCCGGAAAAATAAAACCCACAGGAGAATCTATTATTGAACCTTTTGAGATTGCAAAAGAGAAAGGGCTGGAATCAGCAATTTTCATTTCTCGCAATTTTAATGTCACAGAACAACTGTCAATAGATGCTGGATTAAGATATTCGGTCTATGCAGCCCTTGGAGAGGGAAAACAACGTGTTTATGAAAACGGACAGCCCCGAAATGAAGACACCGTTCGCGATACCTTATTTTATAAGAACAATGAAATAGTTGAGACGTATGGATCTCCAGAAATTAGATTATCTGGTAGATATAAACTGTCTCAAGATTTATCTGTTAAAATGGGATATTCTAACACTGCACAATACATTCATCGACTGTCAAATAATACAACCGTATCTCCGATTGATACTTGGAAACTTTCAGACCTGAATATTAAACCACAACGTGGTCAACAAGTATCATTAGGAGTTTTTAAAAATTTTAATGCTAATAAATACGAAGTGAGTTTGGAAGGTTTTTACAAAAAATCTAAAAACATACTCGATTTTAAAACAGGAGCAAAACTTCTTTTGAATGAAAATATTGAAACCGAAGTGCTTCAAGGTGTGGGTAAGTCATATGGTGTAGAGTTACTTTTATCAAAAAACTTTGGAAAATTAAATGGTTGGTTGGGCTATACGTACTCTCGGTCTTTTACGAAATTAGATAGTGAGTTTGATGAAGAAAAAGTAAATAATGGTACGTTTTTTCCTTCTAATTTTGATAAGCCTCATGATATTAGTTTGGTAGCTAATTATAAATTTACAAAACGATTTAGCCTCTCTTCAAATTTTGTATATCAAACAGGAAGACCAATAACTGTTCCTGTCGGAAATTTTGAATATAATAATAATGAATATGTAGTTTTTAGTGATAGAAATAGTTACAGAATACCAGATTTTATTAGATTGGATTTAGGTTTTAATGTGGAAGGAAATCATAAAATTCAAAAACTAGCGCATAGTTTTTGGACTATTTCAGTTTATAATGTTCTAGGGCGAAGTAATCCTTTTTCGGTATTTTTTATAAACGAAGACAATCAAATTAAGGCAGTGCAAAGTTCAATTTTCTCTATTCCAGTACCATCAATAACCTATAATTTTAAATTTTAAGCGTCAAATGATATTAAAAAATAATCTTATTTTGTTTATCGGTCTTTTAATCGGAAGTACATTTTTAGGATGCACAGAAGTGATTGAAATAAAAACAACAGACTTTCAAAATATTCTGGTCATCAATGCTAATATAACAAGTGATACAAAGCAACAACAAGTTCTTTTAAGTAGAACTTATGAAGCAGGCTCAACAAAGATTAATGAAACAAATGCTTCTGTTATTATTAGTGATAATACGAACACCATTTATCAGTTTTCTGAAATAGAGGATGGTCTATATGTTTCTAACTTTTCTTTTGCTATCCAAGCCGATAAAACATACCAGTTAAGTGTAACTACAAGTGACGGTGAAATTTATAAGTCAGCAATTGTAAAACCAATTTCAAGCGCCAATTTAGAAAATGTAAAGACAGTTGTAAATACTGATGATAATGGTATTGAGGGGGTAGAAATAAAAGTAGATAGTTACGATGCAACTGGAATGGCAAATTATTTTAGGTATGAATATGAAGAAACATACCTTATAGAATCATTTTATGAAATTTTTGAAGATCTAATTGTTGTTGGTTATGATAGTTTACCTCAATTTGCGAGAGTCCCAAAAACTAAAGAGGAGAAAATATGTTATAAAACTGAATATTCTAATGATATATTAATCACTAGTACTGATAATACTACAGAAAGCAGGGTAACCGATTTTCAAATTAGGTTTATTCCAAAAACGGACTTCAGTATTAGAAATAGGTATAGCATTTTGGTATATCAATATGTACAATCACGTGAAGCAAATGCATTTTATAAATCTTTAAAGGAATTTTCAAGTAGCGAAAGTTTGTTCTCACAAACCCAACCTGGTTTTATAGTAGGTAATATAAAACCTGAAAATATAAATAACAAAGTAATTGGATTTTTCGAAGTATCAATGGTAGACTCTAAGAGGATATTTTTTAATTTTAAGGATGTTTTTCCAGATGATTTTAGACCTCGATTTATAAGTAATTGTTTTTCCCAAACCTTTAATAAAAGTGAATATTTCGAATTGGTGAAATATATAGAAAGTGGTAAATATAAGTATGTGAGTTATGATTATGTAACCAGTGTATATACCATCGTAAATGATTTTTGTGTTGATTGCACACTTCTTGGCACTAATGTGAAACCTTCATTCTGGGAAGATTAAATAAGTGAATATGAATAAAATAAATTATATCTTAATTTTTCTTTTTCTATTAGCAATAAATAGTTTTGGGCAAGGCTTGGATCAAACTATAGTCAAAACCATTGGAAAAGAGAAAATGTTTCTCCATTTTAGTACTCCCGTTCTATTAGCAGGTGAAACTTTATTTTATAAAGCATATTGTTTGGAGCGTAATAATGAGCTAAGTTCAATAAGTAGAATTGCTTTTATTGAATTGATTAATGAGAAATTAGAAGTTGTTGTTCGGCAAAAAATTAAATTAAAAAATGGTCATGGTTATGGCGATATTTTTATTTCAACAGATGTTCCCTCCGGTAATTATAAATTACTAGCCTATACACAATGGATGAAAAACTGGGGTATTAATGTTTTTTTTCAATCTGATATTAGTATAATAAACCCTTTTAGATCGGATCAAAATACGGTTTTATTGTCAAGCGAAAATCATTCACTCACAGACACGGTTGACATAATTAATTCTGACTCCAAAAATAATTATGGGAATATAAGTGCCATGCAAATCAATATTAATAAGAAAAAATTCTTAAAAAGAGATAAGGTTCTACTTCAATTAAATGCCAAGAATCCAGAATTAATAAATGGATATTTTTCTATTTTGGTTCATAAAAAGAATGATTTTAATATTCCAACTAATAATACACCTGCCCAATTTTCAAATAGCGAAGTAGCAAGCCATAGTAGGAATATCTTTTTTATTCCTGAAATGAGAGGAGAACTTATATGTGGAAGAATTTCATCCACAAGACCACAAACTGTGGTTAACCAAAAGAAAGTGGTTTTAAGTATTCCAGGTGATAATACTTTTCTCGAAATGGCCAGTACTGATGAAAATGGTAAATTCTGTTTTAATCTTTCTGAAAATCATTCTAGAACAGAGGTTTTATTACAAGTGTTAGGAAGCAAAAAGGATGATTACTCCATAGAATTATTTCAAGAAAATAATATAGATTACAGTAGTCTTACTTTCGGAAAATTTATAATTAATCCGAAAATGAAAGAATCCATTCTAAAAAGAAGCATCCACAACCAAATAGAAAATGCTTATTACGGTATTAAACCAGATACTATCAAAGTTCAAGAAAAACAACTTCCATTTTATGGTATCAATGGAACCATCTATGAATTAAATGATTATACTCGATTTCCAAGCTTTAAAGAAACATTAGTAGAAATTATTAATAATGTTTGGGTATCAAAAAAAGGTGAAGACCATTATTCGTTGGTGGTGGAAGGTATTAATCAAGTTTATAATACAGGAGCATATCAACCTTTAGTAATCGTGGACGGTATTGTGATTCAAAATTTAAATAGTTTAATGAGTTACAATGCAAATAAGATAAAAAGCATTACAGTAATCAGAGAGAAATATATTGTAGGATCTCATATTTTTGAAGGAGTGCTTGATATTGTAACATTTGACAATGATTATGCTAAAAATGTAAGCATTATAGATGCAGATAAAATTATTTTAAATACTATTGTTCCTACAAAAAAGTATTTTAAACAAGCATACAATAAGGTAACTAGTCAAAATTCTAAGCATATACCTGATTATAGATACCAATTACTTTGGGAACCAGAACTAAATTTTTCTTCTTCCACCCAAACCTTAGAATTTTATACTTCTGATGTATCTGGAAATTTTGAAATAAATATTGTTGGATTTACCAAATCGGGAAAACCAATTGAAATAACTGAAACTTTTGTGGTAGAGTAATATTTTTTATATTTTAATCCCCCAACAAAGTTTTTTTATTTTCCTACATTTAAGGAAAATAATCTATATGCTTACAAAAGTCTTTGGGAGTGCCGTTTTTGGGGTCGAAGCAACGACGATAACTGTTGAGGTAAATGTTGATAAAGGTATCGGCTATCATTTAGTCGGACTCCCTGATAATGCCATTAAAGAAAGTAATTATAGAATAGCCGCTGCACTCCAAAATAATGGTTATAAAATTCCTGGTAAAAAGTTGACCATAAATATGGCGCCAGCCGATTTACGAAAAGAAGGTTCTGCCTATGATCTAACGTTAGCCTTAGGAATATTAACTGCATCTGGACAAATTAAATCTGAAAACATAGAAAAATATATTATTATGGGGGAGCTTTCATTAGACGGAAGCCTCCAACCCATAAAAGGTGCTTTGCCTATAGCCATTAAAGCAAAAGAAGAAGGGTATAAAGGTTTTATACTACCTAAAGATAATGCCCGAGAAGCTGCTATTGTAAGTGGTCTCGAAGTTTACGGTATTGAGAATATAGCAGAAATCATCAATTATTTTGATAAGGGAACGCCATTAGAACAAACAATAATAGATACACGTGCCGAATTTTATAAAACCTTAGATTTTCCTGAGTTTGATTTTTCCGATGTAAGGGGACAGGAAAGTATCAAACGCTGTATGGAAATTGCAGCAGCAGGTGGCCATAATATTATTTTGATTGGTCCTCCAGGCGCTGGAAAAACAATGTTAGCAAAACGACTACCTTCTATTTTACCACCAATGACCTTACATGAGGCTTTAGAAACTACCAAAATTCATAGTGTTGTTGGTAAAATAAAGAATATGGGGTTAATGAATCAACGCCCATTTCGGAGTCCACACCATACAATTTCAGATGTCGCTCTCGTTGGTGGTGGAGCATACCCACAACCAGGAGAAATATCCTTATCGCACAACGGAGTTTTATTTTTAGATGAATTGCCAGAATTCAAACGTGGAGTTTTAGAAGTAATGCGCCAACCCTTAGAAGATAGAGAAGTAACTATTTCCAGAGCACGGTTTACGGTAACCTACCCAAGTAGTTTTATGTTGGTGGCAAGTATGAATCCAAGTCCCGGGGGTTATTTTAATGACCCTGACGCTCCGGTAACGTCATCACCAGCAGAAATGCAACGTTATTTAAGTAAAATTTCAGGACCCTTATTAGATCGTATAGACATACATATTGAAGTAACTCCTGTACCTTTTGAAAAACTTTCCGAAGAACGAAAAGGAGAGGGGAGTGTTGAAATTAGAAAACGAGTAACTGCTGCGCGTGCAATACAAACCAGTCGTTTTGAAGAAATGGAGAATGTGCATTACAATGCCCAAATGAACACCAAACATATTCGTAAGTATTGCAAAATGGATGATGCCTCGAAAGAATTATTAAAAAATGCTATGGAACGCTTGAACCTTTCTGCCCGGGCCTATGATCGGATTTTGAAAGTAGCAAGGACCATCGCAGATTTAGATGTCTCTGAATCGGTTACAGGCATTCACATTGGCGAAGCTATACAGTATCGGAGTTTGGATCGTGAAGGGTGGTTGGGGTGATTTTTATTGACATAAATAGTTTAGATTATACAATAAAAAGAATTATTACTCCCGCTGCTATAAAATGTACTAAAGGGTGTGTCTTATTCATTTAAAACTCACATTAATAAATATTAAAACAAGGAGAGTAAATTTCTTCGAACAAGCAATAGCCAGTTACAAAGTTTTAATATTCACTTTTAATCCTTCCACAATACCTTCAATATTTTTCACGGTTTCTTTTAAGAAGTATTTTACAACCACATGTGGTATTCGAATGGTTGTGAAGCCATTTTTGAATGAGTGCATGGCTTCTTCTAAATCCATAATTGCCTGCTCATGCGAAATAGTATTATATTCCGTATCAATCTCAATATTTAATTTAACACGTGAAATAGCTAAATCAACAGATTTTTTTCCATCCCACCATTCAAGCATAGAATGGATCCCAATTTCTTTTAGACCATAGTATAATTTTATAGCCTCAATAGGGGTGTCTTTTGCAGCGACTAACTTATCTATCCTGATTTTATGTTGCTTGCAGAGCTCTACACCATAGAGATCTATCGCATTATTATAATCAACATTACTAAGTTCTATATTACATTCTAAACAATTCATTTAAGTAGGTTAATTAGACTTCGGGAATATTATAACCCAAACTTTTTAGGATTATTATATGCACAATGAAAGTTTTAGACGAATGACAAACTTTTAGACGAACTGCATTCTTTTTGACTCTTTGTCGATAATTTGGCTTTGGCAATTCCTATAATTTAATGGGAACTCTTTATATTTACGAGGTAACCAATTATACTTTTTTAATTTGATTTCAGAAATGAATAAACCAATCTACTTTTTCGTATTACTATTTTTAATTTTTAGTTGCAAGCAAGAAATAAAAACCGCAGAAATGACTACTGCTGATATTATTTTACCTGAATTAACATTTAAAGAAGCTAATAGATTAGCAAGTTTACCGCTAGAATGTTTACAAATTGAGTACCCAAATAAACTCAATCAATCGCTTAATGACTCAACACATATTGCCTCCCCAAAAGTATTGCACCCTGCTTTTTATGGATGTTATGACTGGCATTCTTCGGTTCATGGTCATTGGTCATTAGTATCCTTACTGAAACAATTTCCTAGTTTACATGAGGCTGCTAATATTCGAAAAAAATTGAGTACTAATATAACTGAAGAAAATATAATAGCAGAAGTTGCTTATTTTCAATTAGAAGGTAATCATACATATGAACGTACTTATGGTTGGGCATGGATTCTAAAACTTGCGGAAGAAATACATACATGGAATGATCCTTTGGCTCGTGATTTAGAGAAAAACTTAGAACCATTAGTTGCCTTAATTGTAACATCATACATAGAATTTTTACCAAAACTTAATTATCCGATTCGTGTTGGAGAACATACGAATACAGCTTTTGGATTAACATTAGCGCTTGATTATGCCGAAACTTTAGCAAACAAAAAATTAATAGCAGCTATAAAAACTTGTGTGCTACGTTTTTATGATGATGATGCTGATTGTCCTTTGAGTTGGGAACCTAGTGGGTTTGATTTTTTATCACCTTGCTTAGAAGAGGCTAATCTTGTTCGCAGAATATATAGCCCAGATGAATTTAAAATTTGGTTTGATGCATTTTTACCAGAATTATCAGATCCTGATTATACCATAGCTCCAGGAAAAGTAGCGGATAGAACCGATGGTAAATTGGTGCATTTAGATGGACTCAATTTTAGTAGGGCGTGGTGTTTATATGGAATTTCGGAATCAATTCCGGAATATTCACATTTAAAATATATTGCCAATGAGCATATATCCTATTCATTACCAAATATTATCGATGGTAACTATAGTGGAACACATTGGTTAGGCAGTTTTGCTTTGAATGCTTTAAATCATGCCAAATAACTATGTTTAAAAAAGTTGGTCCTGGAGTTTTAGTAGCAGCTGCTTTTATTGGCCCTGGCACCATTACTGCCTGTACTTTGGCAGGAGCAACTTTTGGTTATGCTTTACTTTGGGCTATGCTAATTTCGATAATAGCCACCGCAGTCTTACAAGAAATGGCGGCACGATTAGGTATTATTAGTCAACGTGGCCTTGCAGATGTTATAAAAACAGAACTTAAAATACCTTGGATCAAATATCTTGCTATTGGTATTATACTAGCCGCAATTGTAATTGGGAATGCTACTTATGAAGCTGGTAATATTGGAGGCGCTACTTTAGGTTTAGAGGCAGTTTTAGGCACTGAATTCTCAAGTTATTATCCTATTCTAATTGGTTTAATTGCTGTGGTACTTTTATTTTTTGGAAATTATAAGGTACTCGAAAAAGCTTTAGTAGCTTTGGTTATATTAATGAGCTTGTCTTTTTTAATAACCGCTATAATTACAAAACCTAATTTTGGAGCTATAGTAAAAGGATTATTTATTCCTTCTGTTCCTAAAAATAGCATACTTACTATTATAGCTTTGGTAGGTACTACTGTTGTACCGTATAATTTGTTTCTACATGCATCATTGGTCAGTGAGAAATGGAAGTCAAAAAACGATTTAAAAGTGGCGAAACGGGACACTTTTATTTCTATAACATTAGGTGGTTTAGTTTCAATGGGTATTATAATTGCAGCGGCTACTATTCCTACAAAAAATATTACGAATGTGATGGATCTAGCATTGGGCTTAGAACCTTTATATGGTGCGGCAGCTAAATACTTTATGGGGATAGGGCTTTTTGCAGCTGGAATTACTTCGGCAATTACAGCACCATTAGCAGCGGCTTATGTGGTAAATAGTTGCTTTGGATGGCAAGCAACTATGAAAGATAAGAGATTCAAAGCAGTTTGGATGCTGATAATTTTATTAGGCGTAATAACGTTATCCTTCGGATTTAAACCCATTGAAATTATAAAATTTGCTCAGGTTGCTAACGGAATTCTTTTACCCATAATTGCTATTTTCCTAGTTTGGATCGTAAATAGAAAGGCTGTTTTGGGGAGCTATAAAAACACCTTTTTTCAAAATATGCTTGGTGTTTTAATAATTGGTATCACCCTGCTTTTAGGGATTAAAAGCATTTTAAAAGTTTTTGGTTATTAAAATGAATAAAATTGAAATTGAAATTAATGCAGATGTTGGAGAAGGTATCGAGAATGAAAGTCTAATTTTACCGCTATTATCTTCATGTAGTATAGCCTGTGGTGGACACACAGGAGATGAATCATCAATGCGAAAAGCCGTACAATTGGCTTTGAAGAATAAGGTGAAAATTGGAGCACACCCTTCATATCCCGATAGGGTAAATTTTGGTAGACTATCTATGGTAATGTCATCAGAAAATTTAAAAGCGAGTATTCGATCACAATTACAAGGCTTTGTGAACATTTTAAATAAAGAAAATGCCATACTGCATCATATAAAACCGCATGGGGCTTTGTATAATGATATGGCTAGCAATTTAGAATTGGCAACTTTATTTTTAGAAGCCATTGAGCCCTATAAAAATAAAGTAAAATTATATGTTCCTTATGCTTCGGTTAGTGCAAAGTTGGCATTACGTAACAATTTCAATATTGCCTATGAGGTATTTTTGGATAGAAATTATAATGCTGATTTAACCTTAGTTTCCCGTAAACAACCTAATGCTTTACTCACAGATCCGCAAGAAGTGCTTGATCACTTATTGCAATTAGTTCAAAAAAAACAAGTACTAGTAACTAATGGTGTTACTGTTCATATAAAAGCGGATACCTATTGTATTCATAGCGATACTTCTTCAGCATTACAAATATTAACGTATCTTCATAGTGAATTACCCAACCATAATATAGTTATCAAAAAGTGAAAAAATATCCCATTTCAATCCGTCCTTATGGTGTTCATGCTATATTAGTAGAATGGCCAGAAAAAATAGAAGAAACCATTCTAAATGATATTTTATTTTTTATCTCTGACCTGAGGAAAAATCATTTGAATAAAGGTAATTGGGAATTAGTACCTGCATACAACTCGCTCACACTGATTTTACGAGATGATATTATTGATTTTGATTCCTTCAAACCACAATTACAAAAATGGTATGATGAAAAGGAAGAAATTATTTTAGAGGATAAATACTTATGGCGATTTCCTGTGTGTTATGATCTAGAATTTGGTATAGACTTAGTAGAGGTAGCTGAGAAATTGAACAAAACAGTTGAGGAAATTATAAAAATTCATACCTCATATAGTTATACCGTTTACGGTATCGGATTTCTACCTGGATTTATGTATTTAGGAGGATTACCTCAAGAATTAGAGATTCCAAGAAGAGCTTCACCACGTCCAAAAGTAGCAAAAGGATCGGTTGGTTTAGCGGGGAAACAAACAGGTATTTACCCTCAAGAATCGCCTGGAGGGTGGAATATTTTAGGAAATTGTACAGTACCTATTTTTAATCCAAAAAATGAGAATCCCTGTTTGGTTAAAGTAGGGGATAAGGTCCAATTTTATGCGATATCTAAAGCCGAGTATGATTTGCACAAAATAGAAGCTGAAGTAGGAATTTATCAAATGGAAAAAATTAAAATCGATGCTTAACGTATTAAAATCTGGTTTTTATACTACAATTCAAGATACAGGTCGTTTTGGATTGAGAGATAAAGGTGTTCCTGTTTCTGGTATTATGGATATGGAAACGGTATATAAGCTAAACATGTTGTTAGAAAATGACCAGAATGCCGCTGTTTTAGAGATGACCATGACAGGCCCCACGTTAGAATTTGAGGAAGACACTTTCATAACTCTTGGCGGAGCTGAATTATCGATAACATTAAATAATGAACCTGTAAAAAATTATGTTGTTATAAAGATAAAATCAGGAGATATTTTATCCTATGGACGTTTAAAAAAAGGCTTCAGAGCCTATTTAGCAATAAAAAGTGGTTTCCAAACAAATAAAGTCTTAGGGAGTAGATCTTATTATAAATCTATTACTCCTAAGGGGATCATCAAAGATAAGTCGGTGATTGAATATAAAAAACAGTCACTTTTTGCACCAAAACTTACAGGATTAAAAGTAGATTCTCTTTTAGATGAGAATGTTTTACATGTAGGGAAAGGCCCAGAATTTGAATTACTTTCTGACAAACAGTTGGAAAGCCTGTTTGCTAAAGAATTTACAGTGGCTAATGAGAATAATAGAATGGCTTATCAATTAATTGAAATTATAGATGGTCATTCTATTTCAATGCTGACATCAGCAACTTTGCCAGGAACTGTCCAGTTTACACCTTCGGGAAAATTAATTGTATTGATGAAAGATGGTCAAACGACAGGTGGATACCCTCGAATTTTACAATTGACTGATAACGCTATTTCCATTTTAGCTCAAAAAAAAACAGGAGATAAATTTTCTTTTAAATTGTTATAAATACATATGCAATGCATAAAGCGGATTAAAATAACTTCTTTATCATTTTTACATATTTGATAGGTAATCTGTATGGTGGATAACGTAAAGGAATATCTAGCCAATTTCCTTTTTTTATAATCCCTTTAGCATGTGAGAATAAATCAAAAGATGTTTTACCATGGTAAGCTCCAATACCGCTACTGCCAACACCTCCAAAAGGAATTTGTTTATTAGTTATTTGGATGACAGTATCGTTAATTGCACCACTACCAAAACTATAATTAGTTAGTATTTTCTCCTGAAAGGCTTTATTAGTGCTAAAAATATATGTAGCTAGTGGTTTACCATAATTCATAAGATACCTATGAATATCGGCTTCATTCTTATAAGCTATAATGGGCAAAATTGGACCAAAAATTTCACCTTCCATTAATTTACTAGTGATACTAGGTTCATCTACTAATGTAGGGGCTATATAGTTATCGAAAGCATTGGTTTGTCCCCCAAATAATATAGTTTCCCCTTCCAGCATTTCTTTTAAACCTTCAAAATGATTTTTACTAACAGTTCTAGCAAAATCTGATGATTTATAAACATTAGAACCATAGAATTTGGTAATTGCTTTTTTTAATTGTTCAATCAATTCATTCTTAACACTTCCATGAACTAAAATATAATCTGGAGCAATACATGTTTGTCCTGCATTTAAAAATTTACCCCAAACAATCCTATTGGCGGCTACAGCTATTGTGGCTGTTTCATCAACGATAGTTGGGTTTTTACCTCCTAATTCTAATGTAACAGGGGTTAAGTGTTTGGCGGCACTTTCATAAACAATTTTACCAACTTTAGTGCTCCCAGTAAAAAAAATATAATCCCACTTTTCTGATAATAATTCCTGAGAAACTGTAACGCCTCCTTCAATTACAGTAACATAATTTTCAGGAAAAACACTTTGAATAATTTCTACGATTATTTGTGAAGTGTTTGGTGTTATTTCAGAAGGTTTAATGACAGCTGTATTTCCTGCTGCAATAGCACCAATAAGCGGTGCTATTGCTAGTTGGAAAGGATAGTTCCATGGTGCTATAATTAAAACAGTCCCATAAGGCTCCTTATAAATATAATCTGAGGAAGGCCAATTCATCCAAGTAGAAGCGACTCTTTTTGGACTAGCCCATGAATCTATTTTTTTGAGCGCATTTTTTAATTCTGCTAAAACAAATTGAGTTTCCGTTGCTAAACTTTCAAACTTAGGCTTTTTAAAATCCCTATAAAGGGCGTCACAAATAGCTTCTTCTTTCGCTATGATTTCACCCTGTAATTTTTTTAAAAATTCCTTACGAAAACTAATCTCTTTTGTTTCTTGGCTTAGAAAAAAATCTCTCTGCCGTTGAATTAAATGTCTCATTCTCCAAATTTAATTAAATATGCCTGTATTTTTTGACAGTATGAAACATTTATATACCTTTATCCGCATTATGAAGAAATTTAAAATTAATAGCAGTGTACTAATTATTGTCTCAGAAATGAGATGATATGGAATTTTGTTATTAAAAAAGCCTGTATCAAATTAAAAGATACAGGCTTTTTTTATGCAAAAAGGTCTTTATTGGGGCTGTTTTTTAAGCACATTTTGTAGGGTTAAAATTACTTTAAATGCATTGAATATGGTACGAAATAGATATCTATTATACTGAATATCAAAATATTAGATAGATATTTGCAAAATTGGATTTGAACCAATAACAATTGTTAAAAAAATAAGGAATTATAAACAATTATCTTTGGATAGTTATAGAATACGCAAGCGATTTTAAATATAGAAGCAAATAGTTCAATGGAATTAAATAAATACAGTAAAAACGTTACTCAAGACCCTACTCAACCTGCAGCACAAGCCATGTTATATGGCATAGGGTTTAAAGATGAAGATTTTAAAAAGCCTATTGTGGGTATTGCAAGTACTGGTTACGAAGGCAATCCATGTAATATGCACTTGAATGATTTGGCTAAATTAGTCAAGGAAGGCGTAAACACTCAAGAATCTGTTGGTTTAATATTTAATACAATTGGTGTTAGTGATGGTATTTCTATGGGTACGCCTGGAATGCGTTTTTCATTACCCTCAAGAGATATTATTGCCGATTCAATGGAAACGGTAGTGCAAGGAATGTCTTACGATGGATTAGTTACTGTAGTTGGTTGTGATAAAAACATGCCTGGTGCCTTAATGGCGATGTTGCGATTAAACAGACCTTCTATTTTAGTTTATGGTGGAACCATAGCTTCAGGGTGTCATAATCATAGAAAATTAGATATAGTTTCAGCTTTTGAAGCATGGGGAGAGAAGGTTGCTGGAACAATGCAAGAAGAAGAATTTGAATGTATCATAAAAAAAGCGATTCCTGGAGCAGGTGCTTGTGGAGGTATGTATACTGCAAATACTATGGCTTCTGCTATAGAAGCTTTAGGTATGACATTGCCTTATAACTCCTCGAATCCTGCAGTTGGTGGAGATAAAGAAAAGGAATGTATCGAAGCGGGTAAACAAATGTATTACTTGCTAGAGAATGATATTAAACCTTTAGATATTGTAACAAGAAAATCATTAGAAAATGCGATTCGCTTAGTTACTATAATGGGTGGCTCTACTAATGCGGTGCTTCACTTTTTAGCTATTGCAAGAGCGGCAGATATTGATTTTACGTTACAAGATTTTCAGCATATAAGTGACACAACTCCTTTTATAGCTGATTTAAAACCTAGCGGTAAATATTTAATGGAAGATGTACACCGAATTGGTGGTATTCCAGCAGTATTAAAGTATTTATTGGAAAACGGATTATTACATGGTGATTGTTTAACGGTAACTGGTAAAACATTAGCAGAGAATTTGGCTAATGTTCCTGATTTAATTGAAGGTCAAGATGTTATTAGAACATTAGATAATCCGATTAAAGCTACAGGTCATTTACGTATGTTATATGGTAATTTGGCTGAGAATGGTTCTGTTGCAAAAATTACAGGAAAGGAAGGCTTATTATTTAAAGGAACGGCAAAAGTTTTTAATAGTGAGTATGATGCCAATGATGGTATTCGTGATGGGAAAGTAAAGAAAGGTGATGTAGTGGTCATTCGTTATGAAGGACCTAAAGGTGGTCCAGGGATGCCAGAAATGCTTAAACCAACTGCGGCAATAATGGGAGCTGGTTTAGGTAAAGAGGTTGCTCTGATCACCGATGGACGTTTTTCAGGAGGAACACACGGTTTCGTTGTGGGGCATATTTCTCCTGAAGCACAAGAAGGAGGTGCAATTGCACTACTAAAAGATGGTGATATTATTACCATTGATGCAGAAACAAATTCAATTAACGTTGAAGTTTCTGATCAGGAATTAGCAAAGAGAAAAGAATCTTGGATAGCACCTGAATTGAAATTTAAGAAGGGAGTATTGTATAAATACGCACGTTCTGTATCATCAGCTGCACAAGGTTGTGTGACTGATGAATTTTAAATAGCTATTTTTTAATTTCCGTAAATCGGGAATCCTAATATTTAGAGGATGAATACAGAGACTATAAAAGAACAAAAGATACCACAAGAAAAAAAGGCTACTATAAAAATTAGTGGTGCCGAAGCAATTATTCATTGTTTATTGGCTGAAGGAGTAGACTTAATATACGGATATCCAGGTGGTGCTATCATGCCCGTATATGATGAATTATATAAATTTCAAGATCAACTTACACATATTTTAACGCGTCATGAACAAGGAGCAACACATTCTGCCCAAGGTTATGCGCGTGTTACTGGAAAAGTGGGTGTTGCTATAGCTACGTCTGGTCCAGGGGCTACAAATTTAGTAACTGGGTTGGCTGATGCTCAAATAGATTCTACACCAATGGTTTGTATTACAGGTCAAGTAGGTAGTCATTTATTAGGTTCAGACGCTTTTCAGGAAACCGATATTGTTGGAATCTCAACGCCTGTAACCAAATGGAATTATCAAATAACAAAAGCTGCTGAGATACCAGAAATTTTAGCAAAAGCATTTTACATTGCTAGATCTGGACGTCCGGGTCCTGTATTAATTGATATTACTAAAGATGCGCAGTTCGCAGAATTCGATTTTTCTTATAAAAAATGTACAGGTGTTCGTAGTTATAACCCAGTTCCCAAACCAGAAATTTCTGCGATAGAAGCCGCTGCTAAATTGATTAATGCTGCAAAAAAACCTTTAATAGTTTTTGGACAAGGAGTCATACTTGGTAAAGCAGAAAATGAACTTAAAGAACTCGTTGAAAAAGCAGGAATTCCTGCTGCTTGGACCATATTAGGATTGTCAGCAATGGACACTGATCATCCGTTAAATGTTGGTATGGTTGGGATGCATGGTAATTACGGTCCCAATGTTTTGACCAATGAGTGTGATTTGCTTGTTGCAATAGGTATGCGTTTTGATGATAGGGTAACCGGTAATTTGGAAACATATGCAAAACAGGCAAAAGTTATTCATTTCGATATTGATCCTGCTGAAATAAATAAAAATGTAATGTCTGACGTAGCTGTTATTGGAAACGCTAAAGAAACATTACAATTATTATTACCAAAGATTAATAAGAATAGTCATGAGAATTGGCATAATGAATTCAAGAAGAAGTATGAGATTGAATATAATGAAGTCATTAAGAACGATTTACATCCGACGAAAGAAGGATTGACAATGGCTGAAGTAATAAACGAAATAAATATTGCTTCAAAAAATAATGCCATTATCGTAACGGATGTGGGGCAACATCAAATGATAGCATGTAGGTATGCGAAATTCAACCAAACTAAAAGTAATGTTACTTCTGGAGGTTTAGGTACTATGGGGTTTGCCTTACCGGCGGCTATTGGTGCCAAAATGGGAGCTATGGATAGAGAGGTTGTTGCTATAATTGGTGATGGCGGTTATCAAATGACCATTCAAGAATTAGGAGTTATTTTTCAACATAATGTGCCTGTAAAAATAGTTGTGCTTAATAACGATCATTTAGGAATGGTACGTCAATGGCAAGAATTGTTCTTTGAAAGAAGATATGCTTCAACGGTAATGGTAAATCCTGATTTCGTAAAAATAGCTGAAGGGTATCACATTAAATCAAAACGCGTAAGTGAAAGACGTGATTTGAAAGCTACAATTCAAGAAATGATGGCCTCAAAAGATCCTTATTTCTTGGAGGTGAAAGTAGAAAAAGAAGCTAATGTGTTTCCTATGATTCCAACGGGAGCATCGGTTTCTGATATACGATTAAAATAATAATATAAATTAAAGTCTTCTTTCTTTGGAGAGTGATTAGTAATTAGGAATGGAAAAAAAGTGGTTTACAATATCCATATATTCAGAGAATAATGTTGGATTATTAAATAGAATTTCTGGGATCTTTTTAAAAAGACATATAAATATTGAAAGTTTAAATGTTTCAAAATCAGAAATTAAAGATGTATCTAAATTTACGGTTGTTGTTTTTACTGAAGAAGAAATTGCACGTAAAATTGTAGGTCAAATAGAAAAGCAAATAGAAGTGATAAAAGCTTTTTATCATGTAGATGATGAAACTATTTATCAAGAGTCTGTTTTGTTTAAAATAAATTCAAGTTTACTTTTTGACGAAAGAAATATTCAAAACATTATCAAAGATTGTAATGCGACTATAGTCACTGTTTCAAGAGATTTCTTTGTATTAGCAAAAACAGGCAGAAAACATGAAGTAGATGAAATGTACAATCAATTATTACCTTATGGCATCATGCAATTTGTACGTTCTGGTAGAATAGCAGTAACAAAAGAAGAAATGCCAATTTCGGCATTATTAGCAAAATTTCAAAATTAATAAATCAATTAAAAATAAACGAGTTTAGAAAATGGCAAATTATTTCAATACACTATCATTAAGAGAAAAATTGACTCAACTAGGGAAATGTAGATTCATGGAAACAACGGAGTTTTCTGATGGTGTATCAGCTCTTAAAGACAAAAAAATAGTTATAGTAGGTTGTGGGGCTCAAGGTTTGAACCAAGGTTTAAATATGCGTGACTCAGGTCTAGATATTTCATATACACTACGTGAAGCAGCCATAAAAGAGCAAAGACAATCGTATAAAAATGCTAAAGAAAACGGATTTAACGTTGGATCGTATGAAGCGTTAATTCCTTCTGCAGATTTAGTAATTAACCTTACTCCAGACAAACAACATACGAGTGTAGTTAAAGCAATTATGCCATTAATGAAAAAAGGAGCTACTTTATCTTATTCTCACGGTTTTAATATTGTAGAGGAAGGGATGCAGATACGTGAAGATTTGACCGTAATTATGGTAGCACCAAAATGTCCAGGATCTGAAGTACGAGAAGAATACAAAAGAGGCTTTGGAGTACCTACTCTAATCGCAGTTCACCCTGCTAACGATCCTCAGAAAAAAGGATTTGCTCAAGCTAAAGCGTATGCAGTGGCAACAGGTGGTGATAGAGCAGGGGTTTTAGAATCTTCTTTTGTTGCAGAAGTAAAATCTGATTTAATGGGTGAACAAACCATTTTGTGTGGTTTGTTACAAACTGGTTCTATTTTATGTTTTGATAAAATGATTGAAAAAGGTCTTGATGCTGGGTATGCTTCTAAATTAATTCAATACGGATGGGAAACTGTTACGGAGGGATTAAAATATGGCGGTATAACACATATGATGGATCGTTTATCAAATCCTGCTAAAATTAAGGCATTTGAACTTTCAGAAGAATTAAAAGAAATTATGCGCCCATTGTTTCAAAAGCATATGGATGATATTATTGAAGGTGAATTTTCTAAAACAATGATGGAAGATTGGGCTAATGACGATAAGAATTTATTGACTTGGAGAGCAGCAACAGGTGAGACGGCTTTTGAGAAAACGCCAGCAGGTAATGATAAAATTTCGGAGCAGGAGTTTTATGATCATGGTGTCTTAATGGTAGCTATGGTTAGAGCAGGAGTGGAGTTAGCTTTTGAAGCGATGACTGATTCTGGGATTATTGCAGAATCGGCTTATTATGAGTCGTTGCATGAAACTCCATTAATAGCTAACACAATTGCTCGTAAAAAATTATTTGAAATGAATCGTGTTATTTCTGATACAGCTGAATATGGTTGTTATTTATTTGATCACGCTTGTAAGCCTTTGTTAGGTGATTTTATGAAGAAAATTAATACGGATGTAATTGGTAAGCATTTTGGTGAAGGCAAAGGGAATGGAATAGATAATGCCAAATTAATTAGTGTAAATAAAGCATTGAGAGAACATCCAGTTGAAGTTGTTGGCGCTAGATTAAGAGCATCGATGACAGCGATGAAACCTATAGTTTAAATTTTTATACACTATAATTCTAAACCTGTCAAGTTTTCTTATGCTGAAGTTATTTTCAGTATGATGAGCTTGACAGGTTTTTTAATTTTACCCTATGGATTATTTTCCAAAAATAGAAGATATACGTACAGCTGCTAAAACAATTAGAGAAGTTGCGGACATTACACCTCTTTTTCAGAGCATTCGATATTCAAAACAATTCAATGCCAATATTCTTTTAAAAAGAGAAGACCTACATAGAGTCCGTTCGTATAAAATTAGAGGTGCCTACAATAAAATAAGTTCGCTAACGGCTTTGGAAAGACAAAAAGGGGTGGTATGTGCGAGTGCTGGAAATCATGCACAGGGGGTTGCCTTTGCCTGTAATCATTTGGCAATAAAAGGAACAATTTACATGCCGTCGGTTACGCCTAAACAGAAAGTAGAACAAACACAACTATTTGGTGGAGATTGGGTTACTATTGTTTTAGAAGGAGATACTTTTGATGACGCTTATAATGCATCCATTACGTATTGCAACGAGCAAGACAAAGTATTTGTTCACCCTTTTGATGATCCAAAAATAATAGAAGGACAAGCCACAGTTGGTCTTGAACTATTAGACCAAACAACAGTACCAATAGATTATGTTTTTGTTGCCATTGGAGGTGGTGGATTAGCCTCTGGATTGTGTGCTGTTTTTAATAATTTATCTCCGAACACTAAAATTATTGGGGTAGAACCAGAAGGCGCTCCTTCTATGAAAACATCCATTGCGAATGGAAAAAATACAGAATTAGAGCAGATAGATAAGTTTGTTGATGGAGCTGCTGTAAAAAAGGTAGGTGATTTAACTTTTGAAATATGTAAAAAATATTTGGAAGATGTTACCACCGTTCCTGAAGGTAAAGTTTGCCAGACTATTTTAGATTTGTATAACCGTGATGCCATTGTGGTTGAGCCTGCAGGTGCATTAACCTTAGCCGTATTAGATCAATATGCAAATGAAATACAAGGTAAAAATGTAGTTTGTATAGTTAGTGGTAGTAATAATGATATTACAAGAACAGCGGAGATTAAAGAACGTGCCTTATTATATGGCAAACTAAAACATTATTTCATAATTAGATTTCCACAACGACCAGGTGCTTTAAAACAATTTGTTGTGGATATTTTAGGCCCGAACGATGATATAACACATTTTGAGTATTCTAAAAAATCCAGCAAGGAAAATGCCCCTGCCATTGTTGGTATTGAGCTAAAAAATTCTGAAGATTTACAGCCGCTTATAGAACGAATGAAAGCTAATAATTTCTTTGGCGATTACTTAAATGATAAACCAGATTTGTTTCAATATTTAGTCTGAGTAATAATATTTAAACAAATTAGTACACAAATAGCATATATGATGGGAGATCGAAAACGTTTGATTTATTAAATTTCTATTTGCTTTCAATAATTTATGTTAAGAAAATGATATTGTTCTTAAGTACACCCAATTTCAGTGGTGTTTTAAAGACTTTATGAGTAACTTTATACTTACGAAAAATAATATAATGAGTAAACTTGCAACGATACCTCAAGAATTTCAAATTACAGATACCATTCAACAAAAACACTATTTAGTTGATGGTGAATTAAAATCTTGGAATGGAAATTCAACAAATGTATATTCTACAATTTCTTCTACTGAAGCGTATAAACCTACATTATTAGGAAGTATTCCTGATATGGGAGAACCTGAAGCATTAGACGCTTTAGATGCTGCTACTAAGGCATATGGTAGAGGGCAAGGTGTTTGGCCAACAATGCATGTGAAAGATCGAATCGAATGCATGGAGGCATTTGTGAAAAAGATGGAAACAAAGCGCAACGAGATTGTGAAATTATTGATGTGGGAAATAGGAAAATCGTTGCCGGATTCACAAAAGGAGTTTGACAGAACTGTAGAGTACATTTATGATACGATTGAAGATTACAAACAATTAGATCGTAATGCTGCAAAATTCCAAAAACATGATGGTGTTTATGCACATATTAAAAGAGGTCCACTTGGTGTTGTATTGTGTTTAGGACCTTATAATTACCCATTAAATGAAACTTTTGCCTTGTTAATTCCCGCCATAATCATGGGAAACACGGCTATATTTAAACCTGCTAAACATGGTGTTCTGTTAATTACACCACTATTAGAGGCTTTTCAATCTTGCTTTCCTAAAGGTGTTATTAATATTTTGTTTGGTAGAGGTAGGGCTGTAGCTGCACCAATTATGAAAACAGGTAAAGTTGATGTATTAGCTTTAATTGGGAATAGTAAATCGGCAAATGCATTACAGAATCAGCATCCAAAAAGTAACCGATTACGTTTGGTACTAGGCTTAGAAGCTAAAAATCCAGCAATAATTCTTCCAGATGCAGATTTAGATTTAACGATCGATGAATGTATAGCAGGAACCTTATCTTTTAACGGCCAACGTTGTACCGCACTCAAAGTAGTGTATGTTCATGAAGATATTGTAGATGAGTTTAACAAACGGTTTTCTAAAAGAGTTGACGAACTAAAATTTGGAAATCCGTGGGATGACGGGGCGAAACTTACACCATTACCCGAAGCAGATAAACCAGCCTATATTCAAGAGCTCATAGATGATGCTAAAGAAAAAGGTGCAAAAATATTAAATAAAAAAGGGGGGCAACACTCGGATAATTATATCTGGCCAGCAGTTTTATATCCTGTATCAAAGGATATGCGTGTGTATAAGGAAGAACAATTTGGTCCAATTATTCCAGTGGTTTCTTTCAAAGATATTGAAGAGCCTTTAGATGATATGGCAGAATCTAATTATGGGCAACAGGTAAGTCTATTTGGTAAAGATGTGTATGCCTTAGCGCCATTAATAGACACCTTGGTAAACTTAGTATGTCGCGTTAATTTAAATAGCTCTTGTCAGCGTGGCCCAGATGTGTACCCGTTTACAGGAAGAAAAGATTCTGCGCAAGCAACATTAAGTGTGCATGATGCTTTGCGGTCTTTCTCTATTAGAACATTTGTAGCCTTTAAGGATAATGATTTAAATACTGAAATTATTGGGCAATTGTTAGATGCAAAACTCTCTAATTTTGTGAGTACAGATTATATATTATAAGTGTATTGTTTGTGCAGTATGGAGTATTTGTAAAATAGTGTTATAGAGTTCATCTGGTCTATAAGGTTTATATATGAGTCCGTTCATACCAGATTGCTCAATTTCATCTTTTACCTCTATGTCAATTGATCCAGATAAAGCATAGATAGGAATATCCTTATTTAAAGAATCTTTATTTTTTCTTATTGCCTTTGTAGCATCATAACCGTTGAGAACAGGCATATGAATATCCGATAAGATAAGGTCGTAGCATTTGATTTTCGCAAATTCTATGGCCTTTTCTCCATTTGGGGCAATATCAAAATCAACTTCCCATTTTATAAAATACTTACTAATGATCATTACATTGATTTCATTGTCCTCTGCGACAAGTATTTTAATTCCTTTTAAACTTTCTACATTAGCCATACTTAAAAAGATTATGTGATACTTAACTTGAAATATTGAGTAAGAAAAATACTACATTATACTAACGTTATTTATTGCTATTTAGTATTTCAATATAAAGAACAGTGTTTAAAACGAACATTAACTTTGGACTACATGATTTAATGGTATCTCATAGCACATAATTAACACCATCTTGAATAGGGATCAAAAAACAAGAAGGTTTAAATAAACACAAATAGGTTAAGAATACATAGAAAATATCAAAATACTCTGTCTAAATTTGTCATTTAATTTAAGATAAATCATATTGCCCATCTCATTAAGAGGGCAATTATTAAACTATAGTTAATGAATATAAAAAAGACACATAGAAAAGCACTAATTGCTTTAGCGATCGGTGGCTTTGGTATAGGAATGACAGAGTTCGTTATCATGGGTATATTACCTGATGTTGCAAATGCTTTACAAATTACTATTCCTGAAGCAGGGCATTTTATAGCGGCATATGCCTTAGGAGTTGTAGTTGGAGCTCCTGTATTAACCAGTATTGGTGGTAAGTGGCCTGCACATAAGGTGCTCCTTGCATTAATGGTTTGGTTTACAGTATTTAATACACTTTCTGCATTTGCAGATAATTATAACAGCTTACTGATTTTTAGATTTTTATCTGGACTTCCTCACGGTGCTTTCTTTGGAATAGGTGCTGTAGTAGCAGGAAAATTAGCCGCACCAGGAAAATCAGCTCAAGCGATTGCAACGATGTTCGCGGGTCTTACAATAGCTAATGTTATTGGTGTTCCATTGGGTACTTATTTTGGGCATCACTTTAGCTGGAATATCTCTTTTTTATTAGTCGGCGTAGTAGGTATTTTGGCAATGTTGAGTGTATATTTTTGGATGCCTTCGTTTGATAAATCGTCTCATAAAGGATTAAAAAAAGATTTACAAGTTTTTAAAAGAGTAGAACTATGGGTATTAATATTATTAACTACAGTTGGTACTGGAGGTTTCTTTGCTTGGTATAGCTATATCGCACCATTAATCACCAATATTTCTGGTTACCCCGAAAGTATGGTAGGTTATGCTATGATTTTAGCTGGTTTAGGGATGGTTGTTGGGAATTTTCTTGGTGCAAAAATGGCTGAGAAATTAACACCTATGAAAGCCATTGTTATAAGTCTAGCAATGATGGTGATAGCCTTACTCGTAAATACAGTAATTGCAGGAGATCCGATCGCAATTTTAGTACTTACTTTTATTATTGGGATGATTTCATTTACGGTAGCTACACCAATACAGATGGCGATTATCAATGCTTCTAAAGGTTCAGAGATGCTGGGATCTTCCATGAATCAAAGTGCCTTTAATATGGGCAATGCATCTGGGGCTTATTTAGCAGGCCTACCTATTGCTATGGGCTATGAAATTACTTCTGCAAGTTATGTAGGTGCTGCATTAGCTGGTGCAGGAATTCTAATTGCCTTAGGCATTATAATAAATAGAAAAAGAAATACAATTAAAACAGGAATAAGGCGCTTAGCTTTTAAATAAATGCCCCAAATCTTCAAATGGAAAAAGCCCATGAATAATACGTTCAAGGGCTTTTTTATTTGAATTAATAATAAAATATTATTATATATTTTTAGCTAGCCAATCACCAACTTCACTTGTTTTATAAGCTTTTCCGCCATCAGCTAAATCTTCAGTAACAAAACCCATTTCTAAAGATTTGTTGACAACAGCTCTAATTGCTTTTGCTTCTTCTGTTAAATTAAAATCTTCAAATAGCATTGCTGCAGATAAAATAGTAGCCAAAGGGTTGGCAATATCTTTTCCTGCCGCTTGAGGGTAAGAACCATGAATTGGTTCATATAACCTTGTTTTTTCACCAACAGAAGCCGAAGGCATTAAACCCATAGAACCAGAAATTACAGATGCCTCATCTGTTAAAATATCCCCAAATAGGTTCTCTGTAATCAACACATCATAAGAGTTTGGCCATTGCACTAGTCGCATGGCAACCGCATCTACAAATTCATAAGAAACGGTAACTTCTGGGTACTCTTTTTCCATTGCCTGTACTGTTTCTCTCCATAATCTAGACGTTTCTAAAACGTTCGCTTTATCAACACAGCATAGTTTTTTTGAACGTGTCATCGCCAATTCAAACCCTTTTTTTGCTAAACGTTGTACTTCTGAACGTGTATAGGTACAAGTATCAAAGGCGGTATTACCATTATCTTTACGACCTCTTTCTCCAAAATAGATTCCTCCAGTTAATTCTCTTAAGAAAACTAAATCTGTTCCTTCAATACGTTCTCTTTTTAAAGGTGATTTATCAATTAAAGATGGGAAAGTAAATGTAGGTCGTACATTGGCGAACAAGCCTAGTTTCTGGCGCATTTTTAATAGACCTTGTTCAGGTCGTACCTTTGCGGAAGGATCATTATCAAATCTTGGATGTCCTATGGCTCCAAAAAGAACAGCATCGGCAGCAACACAAATATCGTGAGTACTATCTGGATAAGGTTCTCCACAATCATCAATTGCAGCAGCACCAGTTAAAGCAGGTGTCCAGTTTATTTCATGATTAAACTTTTGGGCTATTGCATTAGACACTTTAACCGCTTGATCAATAACTTCAGGACCAATTCCATCTCCTGCTAAAAGGGCAATATTTAATTTCATTTTTTATTTGCTTTGCGCTCAAAGCTATATGCTTTAAGCTATAATTTATATTCTATTAAAATTTTAATATATTATTTATACTACTCTAAATGATGTTCAGCATTTTTTCTGTTGCTTTAATAGCTGAAACTGTTTGATCAGAATCTAAACCACGAGTAACAAATTCTTTTTCATTATTATCCCATGTTATTATTGTTTCACATAAAGCATCAGAACTACTTCCTGGTGGTATTCTAACGGCGTAATCTATAAGTTTAGGTAAACTAATCTTTTTTGATTTATAAACATTTTTTAATGCATTCATAAAAGCATCAAACTGCCCATCACCTTGTGCATGTTCTTCAAATAGTGTTCCCTCAATTTCAACAGCAACAGCTGCAGAAGGTTGTAATCCTTTAGAATGGGATAACAAATATGATTTGATAATTACCTTATTTTGAATGCCTTCACTATCCAAAACATCCGAAATAATATAGGGTAGATCTTCTTTCGTAACTCTTTCCTTCTTATCACCTAATTCAATAATACGCTGGGTAACCTTTTTTAATTCTTCGTCATTTAGGGTAAGTCCCAATTCTTGCAAATTCTTTTGGATATTTGCTTTCCCTGATGTTTTCCCTAAGGCATATTGTCTTTTACGACCAAATCGTTCAGGTAATAAATCATTAAAGTATAAGTTATTTTTATTATCGCCATCAGCATGTATTCCGGCTGTTTGTGTAAACACATTAGCTCCAACAATTGGTTTGTTAGCTGGTATTCCAAAGCCAGTAAAAGCAGAAACTAATTTACTTACTTTATAAAGCGACGACTCACTTACATTTGTTTCTATTTCTGGCAGAAAATCATTGATTACCGCAACAACGCTTGCTAAAGGTGCATTACCTGCACGTTCACCCATTCCGTTTACCGTTAAATGTAAACCATGACAACCAGCTTTTAGTGCTTCCATTACATTGGCTACACTTAAATCATAATCATTATGACCATGAAAATCAAAATGTAAATTAGGATATCTTTTAACAATAGCTGCTATAAAACTGTATGTTTCATTAGGTGTAAGTACTCCTAAAGTGTCTGGCAATAACACTCTTTTAATAGGCTGAGTTGCTAAAAAATCTAAAAACAGATATACATAATCTTGTGAGTTACGCATTCCGTTGCTCCAATCCTCTAGATAGACATTGGTTGCTATTTCTTTTTTTTGCGCTAAATTAATTACCGCAGCAATTTCAGTAAAATGTTCTTCTGGTGTCTTTTTTAATTGATGCGTTAAATGATTTAAAGAACCTTTAGTTAATAAATTTTGAACTTTAGCTCCAGAATCTAACATCCAATCAATCGAAATACCTTTATCTACAAAAGATAGAACTTCAACTTTATCTAAAAAGCCTTCTTCTTTTGCCCATGCGGTTATTTGTTTTACAGCTAAAAACTCTCCATCAGAAACTCTTGCAGATGCCACCTCAATACGATCTACTTTTAGCTCTTCAAGTAATAATTTAGCTAGCTTAAGTTTTTCTGAAACTGAAAACGACACTCCGGAGGTTTGTTCACCATCACGGAGTGTTGTATCCATTATTTCAATCTTTCTTTTCTTCATTCTCTATTGAGCGCTACTGCGCGTATTTCTATCTCTCCGATAGAAATTTTATTTTCTATAAAGGTGTGTTCTTCGCAAATTCAGCGATTTCTTCTTGTACATTAACTAAGTAGTCAATATCATCAAAGCCATTAAGCATGTTATCTTTTTTATATCCATTGATATCAAAAGTTTCTTTTTCACCTGTAGCCAATAAGGTGACCGTTTGGTTTGGTAGATTTACTTCAATCTCTGTATTTGGATTTTTAGCTATTTCAGAAAATATTTTGTTCGCAAAATCGGCACTTACTTGTACCGGCAATACCCCAATATTCAAACAATTTCCTTTAAAAATGTCAGCAAAAAAACTAGAGATCACACAACGGAATCCATAATCATAAACTGCCCATGCAGCATGTTCTCTTGAAGATCCTGAGCCAAAATTACGACCTCCAACCAGAATTTTTCCAGAATAAGTAGCATCATTTAAAACAAAATCCTTTTTAGGAGAATTATCAGTATTATAGCGCCAATCTCTAAAAAGATTATCACCAAAACCTTTACGTTCAGTCGCTTTTAAAAAACGGGCTGGTATAATTTGATCAGTATCCACATTTTCTATCGCTAGTGGCACAGCAGTACTTGTTAATATTTCGAATTTATCGTAAGCCATTTTATTTTGTTGTTTGTTGTTTGTTGATAGTTATTAATTGAATGTCGTTTAGTATATGTGTTGTAAAACTAACAACAGACAACTATGAACTAGCAACTAATTTTTCCATCAATTCCCTTGGATCCGTAACTTTTCCTGTAACTGCTGCAGCTGCTGCAACTAATGGAGAAGCTAATAATGTTCTTGATCCAGGTCCTTGGCGACCTTCAAAGTTTCTATTTGATGTACTAACAGCTAATTTACCCGCAGGCACTTTATCATCATTCATAGCTAAACAAGCAGAACAACCAGGTTCTCTAAGTTCAAAACCAGCTTTATGGATAATATCTAATAGGCCTTCTGCTTTAATAGCAGCTTCAACTTGGTGAGATCCAGGAACTAACCATGCTGTAACATTTGGAGCTTTTTGACGGCCTTTGATGATTGAGGTAAAAGCTCTAAAATCTTCTATACGACCATTGGTACAACTGCCAATAAAAACAAAATCAATTGGTTTGCCGATCATATCTTCACCTTCATTGAATGACATGTAACCCAATGATTTTTTATACGTACTCACGCCACCTTCAACTTGTTCAGCTTTAGGAATGCTTTTAGATATGCCCATTCCCATTCCTGGGTTGGTACCATAAGTAATCATTGGTTCTATATCAGCAGCATCAAAATAAATTTCTTTATCAAACTCTGCATCCGCATCGGTATGTAATGTTTCCCAATACTTCATTGCTTTATCCCAAGCCGCACCAGTTGGTGTAAACTCACGACCTTTTACATAGTCAAATGTTTTTTCATCTGGAGCAATCATCCCACCGCGAGCACCCATTTCAATACTTAAGTTACAAACGGTCATACGACCTTCCATTGACATGTTTTCAAAAACATCCCCTGCATATTCTACAAAATATCCTGTAGCACCAGAGGTTGTTAATCTAGAAATTATATATAAGGCAACATCCTTTGGTGTAACACCAAAACTAAGACTACCACTTACATTAATACGCATTTTTTTTGGCTTAGGCTGCATAATACATTGTGTAGCCAATACCATTTCTACTTCAGAAGTCCCAATACCAAAAGCAATAGCTCCAAAAGCACCATGGGTAGAAGTATGCGAATCACCACAAACAATAGTCGCTCCTGGTTGTGTAATACCATATTCAGGGCCCACAACATGTACAATTCCATTCTTTTGATGTCCTAATCCCCAATGGCTAATACCATATTGTTTGGCATTTTCTTCCAATGCTTTTAATTGATTAGCAGAAAGAGGATCTGCAACAGGCAAATGTTGATTAATTGTAGGAGTATTATGATCGGCAGTAGCAAATGTTCGTTCAGGATGCAATACTGTAATCCCTCTATTTTTAATTCCTAAAAATGCAACTGGACTAGTAACCTCGTGTACTAAATGTCGGTCTATAAACAATACATCAGGACCATCGTCTACATGTTTCACTACATGCGAATCCCATACTTTGTCGAATAATGTCTTTTTCATTTTTCTTTTGATAAAACTTTAATTTTTTTCTCTTTATACGAGTAACTACAAATTTACTAAATGTATGCCGATTTCAACAAGGTACTAGTTGTTGTAATTACGATGTTCAACCTAAATTTATGTTATTATTTATACCTAAAAATAGGACTATGCTCCATTAAATAATTGGCTATTTATTTCTGTCTCAGGTTTTTCAACTATACCAATTAACGGATAAAGAAAGATTTAACTAATATATTTCCAAATGTTCTTGTGCTTTACAAGTTGTGCGTAGGTATAATTAATCGCTGCATTTTCTTGTTTTGCAAGCGTAGGATCTTCTTTTAAAACCTGTAATGCATAGTGGCGAGCGGTTTTTAGAATATCATTATCCTTTACAATATCTGCTATTTTTAAATTCAGCATTCCACTTTGCTGTGTTCCCATTAAATCACCAGGTCCACGAAGTTTAAGATCTACTTCTGCGATTTCAAAACCGTCGTTGGTTCGGACCATGGTTTCTAGTCGTGTTTTAGCTTCAGAAGATAATTTAAAACTTGTCATTAGTATACAAAAACTCTGATCAGCACCACGACCTACACGTCCACGAAGCTGGTGTAATTGTGATAAGCCAAAACGTTCTGCACTTTCTATAATCATTACGGAGGCATTAGGCACATTTACGCCAACTTCAATAACCGTTGTAGCGACCATAATTTGAGTTTCACCTTTAACAAAGCGTTGCATTTCATATTCTTTATCAACAGGTTTCATTTGTCCATGAACAATAGATATTTGATAATCGGGTAGGGGAAAGTCTCTTGCTATACTTTCATAACCATCCATCAGATCTTTATAATCAAGAGCTTCAGATTCTTGAATTAATGGGTATACCACATATATTTGTCTTCCTTTTTTAATTTCCTCTCGAATAAAATGAAAGACTTTTAAACGATTTGAATCATAACGATGCACAGTTTTAATCGGCTTTCTTCCTGGTGGTAATTCATCGATTACAGAAATATCTAAATCCCCGTATAAACTCATCGCTAAAGTTCGCGGAATTGGGGTAGCAGTCATCACCAAAACGTGGGGAGGTATATTATTTTTATGCCATAGTTTTGAGCGTTGTGCTACACCAAATCTATGTTGTTCATCTACAATTGCCAATCCTAGATTTTTATATTGCACTTTATCTTCCAATAAAGCATGCGTACCAATTAATATATGTAGCTCTCCACTTTCTAATTGTTCATGTATTATTTTTCGAGATGATTTTTTTACGGAGCCTGTTAATAAAGCAATGTTGATTCCAATAGCTCCTAAAAGTTCTTGAATACCTATAAAATGTTGATTTGCTAAAATTTCTGTCGGTGCCATTAAACAGGCTTGAAAACCATTATCTATAGCTAATAACATCGTCATTAAAGCTACAATTGTTTTTCCAGACCCAACATCACCTTGTAATAACCGATTCATTTGAGCATTACTCCCAAGGTCCGCTCTAATTTCTTTAAGTACCCGCTTTTGTGCATTCGTCAATTCAAAAGGAAGGTGATTGCTATAAAATTCATTGAAAAGCGTACCTACTTTATCAAAAGTATATCCTTTAATACGCTGTTTATGCAGCATATTTTTAGCAATCAATTGCAAGGATATATAAAAAAGCTCCTCAAATTTTAATCTAAACTGTGCTTTGGTTAAGAGTTCTTGATTCTTTGGAAAATGAATAGCAAACATCGCAGCACTTTTAGGAATCAAGTTCAACTCATTGATAATTTTTGGTGATAACGCTTCCGTAAATTGCCCTTTTAAATCCGTAAATAGCTGTAGAATTAATTTACTAATAACACGATTCGTAATGCCTTTATTACTTAATTTTTCTGTAGATGGGTATATGGGTTGCATTACTATTTTTATTCCCTGCTCATGCTCTGAAAAAAGCTCCATTTCTGGATGTGGCATAGAAAAGTTACCATTGTAATAATTAGTCTTTCCGAAGATTACATATGGGGTATTAAGCTTTAAATTTTCTCTAATCCATTTTTGACCACGAAACCAAACCAATTCCATCTGTCCCGTTTCATCAAGAAAAGTGGCAACTAATCTTTTTCCTTTTTTTTGCTCAACAGTTTTAATATTTATAATTTTCCCGATTACCTGAACATCGGCAGAATTACGTTGTAATTGATTAATTTTATAATACTGTGTTTTGTCTATATACCTGTTTGGAAATAAATTTATGAGGTCTTGATAGGTCTGAATGCCTAGTTCCGTTTGCAAAGAATCCGCTCTATTCGGGCCAACACCTTTTAAATAGGCAATCGGAGTTTGTAAATAATTTGCATTCATGAGACTAAAATAGTTGTTACATACAAAGGAACAAAAACCAAATTGCTTATTTTGGTATTGATTTTGAGAATTACCCAAATATGCACTATAGATTATTACTTCTTTTTAGTTTTGTAAATGCCACAATACATGGTCAAATTCAAGACAAAGTAGATTTTACTGAAGCGATTATTTCCATAGAGATCTCTCCGAAAGAAAGACAAATCAAGGGAATAGTTGATTATAAATTTGATGTTTTAAATGCTGTTGACTCTATTTTTTTAGATGCAAAAGAATTCAATTTTTCATCGGTAGGTGTCAATCATAAAAAAGTGAAATTTTCAAATGATGGTCAATATATAACTGTCAAAAAAAAGTTTAAAAAAGGGAAAACGTATATACTAACCCTAGCGTATATAGCAAAACCTAAGCAGGCAGTTTATTTTGTAGGATGGGATACTTCGACAACTCATATGAACCAACCTTCGACTCAACAAAATCAAGTTTGGACCCAAGGGCAAGGTAAATACACGAGTTATTGGCTACCTAGTTTTGACGATATGAATGAGAAGGTAGAATTTGATATGAATATTACTTTCGATGATAAATACACTGTAATTGCTAATGGACAATTAATCGGCAAACAAAATCGGGATCGTAATAAAGTTACTTGGTCTTTTGATATGCAAAAACCCATGAGTAGTTATTTACTGGCTTTTGCAGTTGGTAATTATAGTAAAAAAACGCTATATAGTAAAAGTGGAATCCTTCTAGAACAGTATTATTATCCACAAGACAGTTTAAAAGTGGAGCCTACCTATCGCTATTCAAAAGACATTTTTAATTTTTTAGAAGATAAAATCGGAGTTCCTTATCCTTGGCAAGATTACAAACAAATTCCGGTTAAAGACTTTTTATATGCCGGAATGGAAAATACTAGTGCCACCATATTCTCTGATGCCTATGTAATAGATAGTACTGCTTTTATAGATAAAAATTATGTAAATGTCAACGCACATGAGCTGGCACATCAATGGTTTGGTGATCTAGTTACTGAGGTAGATGGTAATCACCATTGGCTACAAGAAGGTTTTGCTACCTATTATGCTTTATTAGCAGAGCAAGCCATTTTTGGAGATGATTATTATTATTGGAAATTGTATAATGCCGCACAAAGCTTAAATACAATGTCATTGGAAGGGAAAGGGGAGGCGCTTTCCAAGGATAAAGCGAGTAGCCTTACTTTTTATGAAAAAGGAGCTTGGGCATTAGTGTTCTTAAAAAATGAACTAGGAGAAGCTTATTTCAAAAAGGGTATTAAGGCATATTTGGAAAAGTATCAGTTTAAAAATGTAACGATCCGTGATTTCTTGTCAGAAATGGAAAGAGCCAGTGGCAAAAGTTTATTAAATTTTGAATCGATCTGGCTTAATGACACCACATTTCCATATAACGAAGTTGAAACATACCTAAAGAATAATTCTGAGAGTATAGCAAGTTATGTAAAACTTCAAAATGAATTAAAAAATACGCTTACTCCAAATGATAAAATAGCTACTATAGTGAGATATTTCCAAAATTCCAGCTCCATAGCTTTGAAAAAGAAAATTATAATAGAGTATGCCGAAATACTTTCAGAAGACTTTATAAAAAAGGTTTTTTTATCTACTGATATCGAAATAAGACAAGCAGTAGTCCTATCCAAAAGAAAATTAACCCAAAGTCTTAAAAGCGAATATGAATCGCTGTTAAATGACAAAAGCTATGTCACATTAGAAAATGCATTGTATAAATTATGGTTTAATTTTCCAGCAGACAGAAAACAATATTTAGATCAAACCCAAGATATTGTTGGTTTACCTGATAAAAACATACGCTTACTTTGGCTAACCCTTGCCCTTGTAACACAAGATTATAATAACTTAAAAACAAAAGAGTATTTTGATGAATTGGGAAGTTATACAAGTCCAGATTTTAGTATGGAAACACGGCAAACAGCTTTTCAATATTTATTTCAAACCTTAGGTTTAACCGATGTTAATTTAAAAGATCTAGCAAATGCAGCCATTCACCATAGTTGGCAGTTTAAAAAATTTGCACGTTCCTTATTGGATGAATTGTTGAAGGATGAAGATTATAAAAACAGAATTACGGCATTAGTCCCCATGCTAAACCAAGATGAAAAGCGTTATATTTCAAGTAAATTAGGTTTAAAATGAGAGCTTTAGTAATATCAGGAGGTGGTAGTAAAGGTGCTTTTGCAGGTGGCGTTGCGCAATATCTAATGGAAGAGGAGCAGCATAAGTATGATATGCTTATTGGCACCTCTACAGGGAGTCTTTTAATTTCACATTTAGCACTTCAGAAAATTGAAAAAATTAAAGAAGTATATACTTCTGTTAGCCAGGATGATATTTTTAGTAATTGCCCTTTTGTTTCTCATAAAAAACATGGAATAGAGACTATCGGAATTCATCATTTTAATGTACTTAAGAATTTTTTCAGAGGTAGTAAAACCTTTGGAGAAAGTTTTAATTTATTAAAATTGATTAAAAACACGGTAACAAAAGAAGAGTTTGAAATACTGAAACACGGACCTAAAGACATTGTGGTTACCGTATCAAACCTATCATTAAATCAAGTGGAATACAAGTCAATAAATGATTTTTCATACGAAGAATTCTGTGAATGGATATGGATTTCTTGTAATTACACCCCATTTATGACCTTAGTTAAAAAAGATGGTTGTGAATATGCTGATGGTGGGTTAGGAAGTATGGTGCCAATTGAAGAAGCTATTAAAAGAGGTGCAACAATCATAGATGCTATTATTTTACAAACGGAAATCACACATATCAATAGAATGCCTTCGAAAAATGTATTTTCTTTGTTGACCAATATGTTTGCATTTATGCTAGACCGCATTGAGCATCAAAATATCCGAATTGGAAAATTTGTTGCCAACCATAATGAGGTAATTATAAACTTTTATTATACGCCTACCGTTTTGACTACAAATTCACTTATTTTTGACAAAGAAAAAATGACAGCTTGGTGGCAAAGTGGGTTCAATTATGCTAAATTTAAAAGTACAGAAAGTAGCGAAATAGAACCTTAATAAACCCTTAAAAGAATATGACTTGAAGGCATTAGTAATTAGTGGTGGTGGCAGTAAAGGTGCTTTTGCCGGTGGCGTAGCGCAATATTTAATGGAAATAGAAAAAAAAGAGTATGATCTTTTTTTAGGAACTTCAACAGGAAGTCTTTTAATTCCTCAGTTATCTCTCAATAATGTGGGTAAACTTTACGACATCTATACCAATGTAAATCAGCTTTCTATTTTTAGTCTGAATCCGTTTGTGGTTAAAAAGAAAGATGGACGAGAATTCGTAACCATTAATTATTTCACCACTTTTTTACAGTTTTTAAAAAGAAAGCGGACTTTTGGAGAAAGTGGTGCATTACGCAAAACGATAAAAAAGAATTTTTCTCCTGAAGAATTTGAACTTATAAAAAAATCAAATAAAAAAGTTGTTGTTACCGTATCAAATTTGTCTCAAAATAGAGTGGAATATAAGGCATTAGACGAATTTAATTACGACGAATTTTGTGATTGGATTTGGATTTCCTGCAACTATATTCCGTTTATGTCATTAGTTAAAAAAAACGGATTTGAATATGGTGATGGTGGCTTAGGCTGTGTTGTTCCCATTCGTGAAGCAATTCGTCGTGGAGCAACAGAAATTGATGCTATTATCTTGGAGTCTGAAAACTTAAATCAAAGTAAAGTATTAGGGAAAAATCCATTTTCCCTTATGTTGAGCATATATGGTTTTGTATTAGACCAAATAGAATATCATGATGTTTCTGAAGGGGTTTTAGCTGCAAAACATAATAATGTAAAACTTAATTTATATTACACACCTACAAAGCTTACCGAAAATTCTTTGGTTTTCAATAAAAAATTGATGCATGAATGGTGGCTGCAAGGGTTTAGTTACGCGGAAGAAAAATTCAAAAAAGAGTAATTTGTAGTATCCTACCACAAATCACTGATTTCTTTTTTTACATAGGCCAAAGCTGTTGCAGATGGTGATGCTTTATCCATGGTATCACTCAAAACATCTTCTCTTAATTTATCAGCATTCTCAGAATCGCTCATTGAAGCTTTGCGAATAGATTGTATGGTAGCGCTTTTGGCCGCTTTTATGATATTCCAACAATCATCTGTTAAATAAATTTGTTGCGAAAGGTTATGCTCAAATTCTGTTTCTATACTTTGTATTAACAATGCTTCATAATCATTTTTATTCGATGATTTTGGAGCTACTCTAACGACTAGACTAGGTATTGCAATACGTTCTAAAAACAATGCCATACGTTCGTATGCCTGTAAGCGAATAGGTAAGGTTTGTTTTTGAGTATCTTTTTGCAATAAATACCTTCTTCGACCATCTTCATTTTTAGTGTGTAATCTAAAAAAATAAAAAGCAACTACGCCTGTTACAACAGATGGTAATAAAAAAGCGAAAAGTTGTAGAATTTGATCTCCTTTCATTATAAAATTGGTTTAATTTGGTTAATGATTTTAAAACGAAGTATTATTTAAAAAAGTATTTACTTGAAAATTATCTAGCTAAAAGTTTGTTCGAAACTTTGTAAGTTGCTGAATATAGCATACCAGATTCGCCATGCTTAAAGTTAAGAAATGCCTTTTTATACCATTTAGAATCGGTTGCCTTTTTGTGATGCGCTTCATGATCAGAAACACCGTAAGATTTACCATCTAAAAAAGCTTCAATTGTATAAATACCAATTCCAAAATATTCTACTTTTTGCAATACGGCATCAAAATCTGATTCAGAAAAATAATGAATAGGATTTTCTTCAAAATTCTCATTCAAATTTTTTAAATCAGCAAATACATTTTTCTCTAAAAATTCTTGTTGTTCCATAATTGTGAATACTATTTACCTATTTCGCGCGAATGTAGCTAAAACTTTATATCTGTTCATCAATATGACTGGTTTGTTTTCATTTTAAGTAGTACCATACAAACTAAAACCTCAGTATTTGTCAGCAACCTATGTTAATCTCTATTCTTGTGATTATTTTTTATGTACCACATTTCTAATAGTAACAGTTTAATTTGAGTCTAATCATCTGAATTTACTATCCTACAACTTACTTTAAGCTTTTGTACACCTCTAGCATTTTATTTTTTACATATTACTTGCCAAAATTGCTGCGAAGGCCTGTTTTCAATATGCTTTGCGGGTTCATTAATCTCTCTGGCATCAATTAATCCATATTGCCCAAATTCTTTTTCGATTGTCCCTGAATCATAAAAGAAAAGCTGAACGCCATGATTAGTCTCAAATCTGTCCTCGCTTAATTCTTTCCCTTCTCCATAGGTAGTAGCTTTCTTTGAAATTGCTACAAAAACCATATATCCATTAGGTTTAAGTTGATTGTAACAATCATTTATCAGCTTCATTCGATCAGCTGCATTTAATAAATGAATTAATGCATAACAAAAAACACCATCATATAATTCTTGATCAAATGGCATGTCACTAACAGAGCCATGGTGCACTTTTACAGTTGTACCGTAATGTTTTTTAGCTAAATTAATAGCAGTTTCTGAAATCTCTATTCCAGTTACCTCCAATCCATTTTCCGTAAATATATTAGCATTTCTACCGTAACCAAACCCGGGTATTAATATTTTAGAAAGTCCATTTTCTGTAAATAAAGCTACGGCTGCTTTTGCAGAGTCTGCAGGTTCAAACCCCCACATGACCTTTTTATCTTTAAAGCTAGATTCCCAAAATTCTGCCATCACATTTGCTTTAAAATCAATAATTATAAGTATTTTTTTATTGGCAAGGTGTTTCTACTCCTTTAAATGATCTTTTAATTCTTCTTTCAATCTATAATAGTATTCCATTTTTTGATCAATTAAATCCTTTTTTGATTTGGATCTATGAATGGTAGTCGGAGGATCAAAATTTTCCGAAATAATTTCTATTGAAATTTTATCTCCTTCCTGTAAGGAACTGTCAAACCAATTTACATGTTGGTTCATATCAGAATTTAATCCCCCTATGATAATATTTAATTCTTCGGAATTATCTTTCTCTCGTCTAATCGAATTTAGAATACAATTAACTACCGCATTTTTATTTTCAAATCCAGCGCGACAAATTACCTTTTCATTTAAAAGAACTTTGAATCCAAATATTTTTTTCATTTTAGTTTTCTTCATTCCATCACCATAAGATGAATAGCGTTATGAATCAACATTTACTATAAACGACTATTTATTTGCTGCTTTTACCTGCTCTCGTAATGCAAAATAAAAGGCATCAAATCTCGGTAGTATTTTAATGTTAATTCCTTCGGTAAAACCACCATCTTTTGACGTAGTCATCATTCTAGAACCATCAACACCATATATTTTTTGGAGCGTATTAGCAACAATAGTTGCTCCGTCCAATGCAACATCTAGTTCGCCAGTATTTGATAATCCTTCCACGACCACATTTGCATCTTTATTTGCATTTAACACAGCTGCTATTTTTTGTAAAAATGCATTCGCAGCGGCCTTTTCTGTAGCATCTTTTGAAACCAAACCAGAGCGAGTAGCTTCATTTAAAGAAACAATAACGGCGCCACTGGCCACATTAATGTTACTATTTTCTCCTAATGATTTTTTAAGATTCGTTAGCACTACTAAAGCAATAGAATCATGACTACTAAAGCGATCAGAGATTATTTTTAATTGTGCTTCTTTTTCTCGCAAGCTTTCTAAGGTTTTACCAATATTCTCTGATTTTTCGATAGAAGCTTTTGTAAAACTATTGATGTTTTGCATTAAAGATGCATTGGTTTCTAATAATTCATCGGCTTGCGCCTTATACGATTCTGCTTCTGTTTTGCTTACGACTTCTTTTTTTCTTGAAATGGCTAATTCATTTTCGGTTTCAAAAATCTTAGTTTTTAAATTTTCTATTTCTAAAAGTAAATCACTCTTTTTCTGTGCTTGCACACAAGTTAAACTAAGTACTAAAATGGATAATAGGGTAAAATTTTTAATCATTGTATCGGGGAATTATATAAAGTTTAAAATTAACTATTATTTATTTGCTAGTGTTACTTTGCCACCTAAATAGATACAATCGTGTAATTCTTGTACTCCATTAAAAGGTACTGGCGTTTTTTGGTATTTATAGGTGGATCGTAAATCTCTATTTAAATCGGTATCATCTACATTCACTTGTATGTCTTCCATATGAAACTGACATGGATGCTCATAACCTGCGGCATGGGTGATCTCCAAAAACTCTTTTCGAAACGATTTAAAATATTGTGCCAATCGATCAGATTTCAAAGGAACATCAATTCCATTTTGCAACCACTTACTTTGCGTTGCAATGCCTGAAGGACAGCGATTGGTATGACAAATCTGTGCCTGAATACAACCTATACTCATCATGGCTTCTCGAGCTACATTTATACAATCCGCTCCCATAGCAAACGCCATAGCCGCTTTGGCTGGAAATCCTAATTTTCCACTTCCTATAAATACAATTCTATCGGTTAATTCTCTACTTAAAAAAACGCGATACAAACTAGAAAATCCATACACCCAAGGTAATGATACGTGGTCTGCAAAACTTGGTGGCGCAGCGCCAGTACCACCTTCACCGCCATCTACAGTAATAAAATCTGGTCCTTTTCCTGTTTTTAGCATTAAATCAGCTAATTGCTCCCATTGATCTAATTTTCCAATAGCTCCTTTTATACCTACGGGAAGTCCTGTTTCTTCAGCAATATTTTCAATTAGTTGCATTAACTCCGGAATGGTTTTAAAAGCTTTATGAGTTGCGGGTGACAATACATCTTTCCCAATTTCAACACCTCTAATCTCTGCTAATTCTGCCGTAATTTTAGCGCCTGGTAAAACACCTCCCTTACCTGGTTTTGCTCCTTGTGATAATTTTATTTCTATAGCTTTAATACATGGATTATCTCTTACCAATTTTTTTAATTTCTCCATCGATAAACTGCCTTCATCACTACGAACACCAAAATAACCGGTCCCAAAGTGAAAAACAACATCACCACCTTGTTTGTGATAAGGAGAAAGTCCGCCTTCTCCCGTATTATGATAGGCATCAGATTTAGAAACCCCCTTGTTTAAAGATTCAACAGCTGCTGCAGAAAGAGAACCAAAACTCATAGCAGAGACATTAATTACTGATGCGGGTCTGTATGGTTTTCTTCGTTTATTGTAAGCACCCATAACTTTTGCACAAGGAACAAAACTATGATCTATTTGATTTGGATGTTTTTCAGGTAGTTCATAAGCCATCATCTGATTCTTTACAAAAATATGCTGATGGGCATAAATATCTCTATCTGTACCAAAACCTTCGTAGTTATTTTCTTTTTTTGCAGAAGCGTAGATCCAGCCTCTTTCTATACGATTAAAAGGAAGTTCTTCTCGGTTATTAGAAACAAAATACTGACGCATTTCTGGACCAATACTTTCTAACCAATACCTGATATGACCTACAATTGGAAAATTATGAGAAATTGTATGTGCGCGTTGAAAAAAAATATCTCTTAATGCGATTATAGCTAATATCAGCAATGGCCAAATCCACCAATAAATACTGGATAAAAAGTGAATCATTTATTTTAATAATTTGATTGTTAATGAGTTATAAACTAATCTATTAATTGTTAAAACTAATTACTTATTTAAAAAATCTAAACTCATTTCTGTTAATGTTTTCACTCCTAATTGCAAGCCACTATCATCTATTTGAAAATCAGGAGTATGATGCGGGAAAGAGGCTGTATTTCCAGGGGTCATACCTCCTAAAAAGAAATAAAATCCTGGTACTTTTTCTTGAAAGAAGCTAAAATCTTCCCCTCCAGTGGTTGCTTTTACAAGTTTCACATGATCTGCACCAGCCACATGTTGTATTGTAGGTAGCATTTGTTCAGTTAGTTTTATATCATTATAAGTAATGGCCGTATTGTTTTGAAATGCTATCGTAGCCGAACCACCATAAGCGTTAGCAAGGTCTTTAGTCATTTCTGTCATGCGACGTATAATCAGTTTTTTCATATCGGCATCTAGTGTACGTACCGTTCCAATCATTTCAGCACTTTCAGGTATAATATTAAATCGTACCCCTGCAGTTATTTTTCCAACAGTAATTACTGCAGGTTCAATAAGTAAATTAGATTCCCTACTTATAATAGATTGATACCCATCTATAATTTTTGCTGAAATATAGATTGGATCTACACCATCCCAAGGTTGTGAACCATGGGTCTGTTTCCCCTTTACAATAACTACAAAGCGTTCTACGGCAGCCATAATACCTCCAGGTTTATACGAAATGGTTCCCACAGGAGTAGCACTATCAATATGCAATCCGAAAATGACATCCACATCTGGGTTTTCCAGAACACCTTCCTTAATCATTAATGCTGCTCCTCCTTCTTCACCCGGCGGCGGTCCTTCTTCTGCTGGTTGAAAAATAAATTTCACGGTACCATTAATCTTGTCCTTATTTTTTGCTAAAACTTCAGCCACACCCATCAAAATTGCAATATGAGAATCATGACCACAAGCATGCATCACTCCAGTTTCTACTCCTAAAAATTCTGAAGTCACATTAGACTTATAGGGTAAATCGTTACGCTCAGTAACTGGTAAGGCATCGATATCGGCACGGAGTGCAACAACTTTTCCGGGATTACTACCCTTTAAAATACCCACAACACCAGTTTTCCCGACTCCTGTTTGCACTTCTATTCCTAAAGATCTTAAATGTTTTGTTATTTTTTCAGCCGTTTTAAATTCTCGATTGGAAAGTTCTGGATTTTGATGAAAATCTCTTCGCCAATCAATTACCTTACGCTCAACTGAAGCATACGCTTTATCTAATCCTGAATTCTGTCCAAAAATCAAGGTAGTCATTAGTAAAAATAATCCAAGTAGTATTTTGTTCATATATTAAAATTTAATTAGTCTGTAATCTTCATTTTGTAATTGAATAAGAGCGGTCATCGCAGAAAGTGAAAGTTGTACGCCCCTAATCATTTCATCTTTTTCTATTCCTCTAAAACTCGCCGACTGTCCACATAAAATTACATTCACACCAGCGTCAATTAGGGTTTTTATTAATTCTGTATTCGGATTTTTGGTACCATACCTTTTTTCGTATGCAGTATCTGTAAGTACATCTTTAGCTGCTGAACCATGTATGACTAAAGCAACATGAAGCTGATCTTTTGGAATACCAACTTGTGCATGCATATTTAGAAAACGAGCTCCAGTTTCGATATAGTGATTTAATTTTTCTTCTTCATCTGGGCTATTAGCAATATCAAATACCGCTTTAAATTCTAAAGAAGTGTCAACCTTATAATCAGGATTAGCAACCTTAAAAACCTTGCCATATTCATTAATAATTGGTCCTGAAACTTTTTCTTGACTAAGGCTAAAATTTATTGCGCCTATTGAAAGCACAAGTGAAAAAAAAATACATTTCATTTAAAATAGATTAAGCATCATCAATCAATATTATTGCTACATGCTTTTCAAATATATTCAAAAATGAATTTAATGCATAGCTATTGTTCATAATTAATAAAAGCATCACTTTACTATGCTATCAATAATGGTTAAATTCACGCTTCCATAGAAATCAAATAATAAACGTTTGGAAAATTATATAAATCAATTAAATGATGCTCAGCGAGCACCTGTATTACATAAAGATGGGCCATTAATTGTTATTGCTGGAGCAGGCTCTGGAAAAACAAGGGTGCTTACTTTTCGTATCGCATATTTAATGAGTAAAGGTGTTGATGCCTTTAATATTCTAGCACTTACGTTCACGAATAAGGCTGCTCGCGAAATGAAAGGTCGTATCTCCGCCATTGTAGGAAGTACGGAAGCAAAGAATTTGATGATGGGAACTTTCCATTCCGTTTTCGCAAGATTACTACGGTATGATGGTGATAAATTGGGTTACCCAAGCAATTTTACCATTTACGACACGCAAGATTCACAACGTTTAATTGCCTCAATCATTAAGGAAATGGGGCTGGATAAAGATATTTATAAATACAAGCAGGTACAAAATAGAATATCCTCATACAAGAACAGTTTGATTACCGTTCGAGCCTATTTTAACGATACCGATTTACAGGAGGCAGATGCCATGGCAAAACGCCCTAGAATGGGAGATATTTACCAAAATTATGTAGATCGATGTTTTAAGGCAGGAGCGATGGATTTTGATGATCTTTTGCTGAGAACCAATGAGTTATTAAATCGTTTTCCTGAAGTATTGGCCAAATACCAAGATCGTTTTCGGTACATATTGGTAGATGAGTATCAAGATACCAACCACTCGCAATATCTGATTGTAAAAGCGTTATCGGATAAATTTCAAAATATTTGTGTCGTAGGTGATGATGCCCAAAGTATCTACTCCTTCCGTGGCGCTAATATTAGTAATATCCTAAATTTCCAGAAAGATTATGATAATGTGGTCATGTATCGACTGGAGCAGAATTACAGATCTACTCGGAATATTGTAAATGCAGCCAATTCCATTATTGCAAAAAATAAAAACCAGTTAGAGAAGGTTGTTTGGACGGACAATGATGATGGAACACCTATAAAAGTTCACCGTAGTACTACCGATGCTGAAGAAGGTAGATTTGTAGCGGGTTCGATTTTTGAAAATCGGATGCAACACCAAATGTCTAATGGTAGTTTTGCGATTTTATATCGTACCAACTCACAATCTAGAGCCATGGAAGATGCGCTTAGAAAACGTGATATTCCGTATCGTATTTATGGAGGACTTTCATTCTATCAGCGTAAAGAGATAAAAGATGTACTTTCCTATTTGCGTTTAGTGATCAATACAAAAGACGAAGAGGCGCTTAAAAGAGTAATTAATTTTCCCGCTCGTGGAATAGGGCAGAGCACTTTGGATAAGCTTACAGTAGCTGCTAACCATTATGGTCGTTCTATTTTTGAAGTAATTGAAAATTTAGATAAAATAAATTTAAAAATAAATTCGGGTACAAAAAATAAGCTGGTAGATTTCACCAACATGATTAAAAGTTTTCAAATCATGAATGAAACTACTGATGCATTTACATTGGCCGAACATGTTTCAAAAAAGACGGGCATTCTTCTGGAGTTTAAAAAAGATGGTACACCTGAAGGTATTGCCCGAATGGACAATATTGAGGAATTATTAAATGGTATAAAAGATTTCGTTGAAGGACAAAAAGAGATTGACGAAGCCACAGGAAATATTAGTGAATTTCTAGAAGATGTAGCACTGGCAACCGATTTAGACAATGATACTGGTGATGATGATCGTGTAGCATTAATGACTATACATTTAGCCAAGGGATTAGAATTTCCATATGTGTATATTGTTGGTATGGAGGAAGATTTATTTCCATCTGGTATGAGTATGAATACCCGTAGCGAGTTAGAGGAAGAACGACGCTTATTTTATGTTGCCTTAACCCGTGCAGAAAAACAAGCCTATTTAACATATACGCAAAACCGCTACCGTTGGGGAAAATTAATTGATGCAGAACCAAGTAGGTTTATAGAGGAGATAGACGAACAATATGTAGAAAACTTAACACCCATTGATAAGTCTGCTTATCGTTACAAATCTTTAATAGATGCAGATATATTTGGTGATGTTGATAAAAGTAAACTACGCCAAATAAAACCTACCAGTGGTGTACCACCAACTACATTAAAGCCTAACGAAAATCAATTACGAAAACTACGTAAGCTAAAGCCTGAATTGGCACAACCTATTGGGAATACTAACACAGTTGATCCAAATTTAGCAGAAGGCAGTTTAATTAATCATACTCGTTTTGGTAGAGGTAGAGTTATAAAATTAGAAGGTACTGGTAATGATAAAAAAGCTGAAATACAATTTGATTCGGCTGGGGTTAAGAAATTATTATTACGCTTTGCTAAATTAGAAGTGATTGATTAATTTATGTATAAATTATTGATGGACGTTAATGAAAATAGCACTAGTGCTGATATTGATGAGATATTTAGATAATACAGTATAGCTTCCGCTTATCAAAAGGCAAAGAAAACTGTTGTTGTATGGCCTGAATTTGAACGAAAGCTAGTCGAAACCGAAATTGCTGAAAATGGACAATGGAAATTGATTGTCGATAATGAAGTTACATGCCTCTGGGCAATTACATTTAGCGATGAACAAATTTTGGAAGAGAAAAATACAGATAAAGCAATTTATATTCTCCATTTTCCTTCAATATTTTGGACAACCAAACGCTGTAAGCAGTAATGATTTTTGTATTTTTAAAAGTATTTGAATTATTATCATACCCATTGTTTATTTCGTTTTTTTTTAGTTGGATTCCTTTTGCATAAGATTTAAATTCTTTTCATTCAGAAAAAATTGCTGTATTTTGTAATACATTCTTTATATGATTAATAACAAATGTCTGAATTCATAAAAATATATCCTGAAAACCCTAACCCTAAAGAGATCAAAAAGGTTGTAGATGTACTTCGTAAAGGTGGATTGATTATTTATCCGACGGATACAGTTTATGGATTGGGTTGTGATATCACCAACACTAAAGCTTTAGAAAAAATAGCCCGTATCAAGGGCATCAAGTTAGATAAAGCAAATTGGTCTTTTATATGTGCTGATTTAAGTAATCTATCTGACTATGTACGGCAGATAGATACACGAACTTTTAAAATTTTAAAACGTGCATTACCGGGCCCCTATACTTTTATTCTGCCTGGCAATAATAGCCTTCCTAAAGAATTTAAAAAGAAAAAAACAGTAGGTATTCGAGTTCCTGATAATACAATAACCAAGGCTATTGTAGAAGCTTTAGGTAATCCAATCGTATCTACATCTATTCATGATGAAGATGAAGTATTGGAATATACGACAGACCCAGAATTGATCTATGAAAAGTGGCAAAATCTTGTTGATATGGTTATAGATGGTGGTTATGGCGATAATATACCATCAACTGTAGTTGATTTATCTGAAGGTGAACCACAAATTATTAGGGAGGGTAAAGGTAATATTGATATTTTTTAATACAACTTTTATAAACTAGTAAAGCGTAGAATAAGAAAAGGCGACCATTTTGGTCGCCTTTTCTTTTTTATTGCTTGTCTATAATTAGTTATTGATAGCAGGATCTTTCATTCCTTCTTCAATCATTTCATAGAACTGATCAATTTTTGGAAGCACTACAATACGAGTTCTTCTATTTTTAGCTTTATCAGTTGCAGAAACAGGAACATATTGAGATCTAGCTGCAGCAGTCATACGTCTAGGATCAACATTGTAATCGTTCTGTAAAATACGAACAATTGCAGTTGCTCTTTTAGCACTTAAATCCCAGTTATCTAATAAAATACCACCACTGTATGGTACATCATCAGTATGACCTTCTACCATAAAATCAAAATCGGGCTTATTATTTACAACTTTAGCAACTTTTCCTAATACTTCTTTTGCTCTGCTAGTTACATTATAACTACCACTGCTAAATAATAATTTATCAGAAATAGATACAAATACAACACCTTTCTCAACGCTTATTTCGATATCCTGATCATCTAAATTACCTAGAACACCTTTTAAACTTTGTACTAAAGATAGGTTCACAGAATCTCTACGGGTAATGGCATCATTTAACTTTCTAATCGTCAAATCTTTTTCTTGTAAACTTTCTAAAGATTTTTCTAAGTTTTGAGCACCTTTAGAAGACAACGTAGTCAAGTTACCCATGTTATTAATTAGCTCTTGATTATTACTTTTCAAGAATGCATTTTGATCTTCCAAAGTTTTTAATCTAGAAGTAGCAGAAGCTTTTTCCTCCAAACATCCATTCAGCTTAACAGTTGCTGAATTCAATAAATCTTGAGTCTCTTTGTTTTTCGCTTCTAATTCAGCGTATTTTTTTTGTGACACACAAGAGGATAATAATAAAGTAACCCCTAAACAGCCTAAAATGATTTTTTTCATAATTATTAATGCTTAAATTAAATTGTTAATTCGCGGTAAAATTATACAAAAAGAGATATGTTAACATAACCAATTCGTTAATCTTTTACTAAAATGTTAAATTTTCTAATATGATATACGAAATGTGACCATACAATGGACTTCGCTGCGTAGTAGTTTTGCATATATTTTGTCTTTTCACGCTTTTTGTAAATTTTCACGAAATTTCTGTAAAAACTAAAATGTGCTTTCAAAATGGCAAGACAGTGGCTATACTTCCCTTGAAAAACAAAACGAATACCCGCAACAGCATCTAACAAAAGACGAATCAGAATAATCGGAAGCGCTTTTTTGCGTGGTAGATTTTTGGTAATTGAATACAACGAATTTCTAAAATTCAAAAATGTTTTTTTCGGATTCATGTTACTTAATGTAGAGCCACCCAAATGATAAACTTTAGAGGTACCTACATATAAAACCTTATGGCCTTGGTTTTTTGCTCTCCAGCATAAATCAACTTCTTCTTGATGCGCAAAATAATCCTCATCAAAACCATTTAATTCATGAAATACGTTACTTCTAATAAACAAACAGGCACCTGTCGCCCAAAATATTTCTCTTATATCATCATACTGACCTCTATCTTTTTCTAGGGCCTGAAATATACGTCCTCTGCAAAAAGGATAGCCTAATTGATCAATAAAACCACCTGCAGCTCCAGCATATTCAAAATAATCTTTACGTTTATAATCCAGTATTTTAGGTTGAATAATAGCAATTTCCGGTTGTTTGGAAAAAATATCCTCTATTGGAGTCAGCCAGTTTTCCGTTACTTCTACATCAGAATTTAACAAACAATAAATGTCGGCATCAATAGCTGTCAAAGCATCATTATAGCCTTTAGCAAAACCCCCATTACTCTCATTTTGTATAATTTTTATAGTAGGGTAGTTTTCTTTAATAAATGCAATTGAATGATCTGTAGAAGCATTATCTGCTATATATAGGTCTGCAGAAGTTGAATATTCTTTTACTGAAGGTAAAAATTGCTCCAACAACTTTTCTCCATTCCAATTTAGTATTACGATTGCTATTTTCGACATTTAATACGAGTCAAAAGATTTTTTGACTAACTTTTCATTTAAATTATTTACAGCTCAAATCGCAAATAATATATGTTCATCTTCTTTGAAGTTCACAAATTAACGGCTAAAATCAGGAATATCCCTTAAAAAAGAATATTTTTCTTGCTCAAAATCCATTTTGCAGTAAAAATGATTTAAGCCATTGGTCACCATTAAAAAATCGGATTGTAATTCTATATTGTATCTTGCGATTTGATCAAAAGTGGTTTGTGTTATTGAAACTTCTGGGGCTTTGCATTCTACTAATAACTGGATATTTCCATCGGGCTTAAAAATCACAATATCGTAGCGCCGTATGAAATCATTTGTTTTTATTTGTTTTTCAACGTTAATCAGACTTAATGGATATCTTTTTTGAAAAACTAGGTAATGTACCACATGCTGTCTTACCCATTCTTCTGGTTGTAAAACCACAAATTTTTTACGTACAACATCAAAAATATAGATTTTATTTTCGCTATTTTTGAATCGAAAGTCATAGGTAGGAAAATTTAAAACTTGCATGGCACAAATTTGATGATTTTTTCTGAATGGATGAAGTAAAAAAAATAGTCAACGATATAAAATCAGGCAATATAAAGCCTATTTATTTTTTAATGGGAGAAGAATCCTATTATATTGATAAGCTAGCTGAGTATATTGAAAATAATATTCTGTCTGAGGAGGAACGCAGCTTCAATCAAATGGTTTTATATGGTAAAGATGTGTCTGTAGATGATATTATCAGTAATGCTAAGCGTTATCCTATGATGGCTGAACATCAAGTTATCGTGGTTAAGGAAGCGCAGCATCTCTCTAGAACGATTGAAAATCTTAATGCTTATGCTGAAAACCCGCAAATGTCTACCGTTTTAGTAATTTGTTATAAATACGGTAAAATAGATAAAAGAAAAAAAATATATAAATCTGTTCAAAAAACAGGTGTTATTTTTGAAAGCAAAAAATTATATGAAAATCAGGTTTCTGATTGGATTCGTAAAGTGTTAGCCGGTAGTGGATATTCGATAACTCCAAAAGCAGCCATCTTATTAGTTGAATTTTTAGGAACAGACTTAAGTAAAATTAATAATGAGTTAGAGAAATTAAAGCTAGTTATCCCAAAATCACAAGAAATTACTCCAGAAGCTATAGAGGAAAATATTGGTATAAGTAAAGATTATAACAACTTTGAACTCAAAAAAGCATTAGGGGAACGAAATGTCTTAAAAGCAACAAGAATTTTAAATTATTTTGCACAAAACCCTAAAGACAATCCGTTTGTATTAACGATCACCTTATTAAATAGTTTTTTTACTCAGTTATTGCAGTACCACGGAATGAACGACCATAACCCTAAAAATGTAGCCAGTGTATTAGGAGTAAGCCCTTATTTTGTTGGAGAATACCAAACTGCAGCAAAAAATTATCCCATGAAAAAAGTAAGCACTATTATCTCTCATCTACGTGAATTAGATGTTAAAGGAAAAGGTGTGGGCGCAAATTTATCTCAAGAAGATCTCCTAAAAGAACTTCTTGTTAAAATAATGTAACCTTATTTTCTATCAAAGCTATATTTTCCAGGGCCTACTAACATAATTACTACAAAGCACGTAAAGTAGAGTAGTGCAAGCTCCTTTTTTTGAAGTGCATCAGCTCCATGCACTATAAAAGTGGCAACTGCCATTGTTATGGCAGCAGGTACAGCCGCCCATCTTGTTTTAAAACCAATAATAATTAAAATTGGACATACTAATTCTCCAACTACAGCCAAAAAAAGCGAGGGTGTAGCTCCAATTCCAATAGGATCACCAAATTTAATATCTCCACTTATAAGATTTTGAAATTTTGGATATCCATGTGTAATCATTAGTACTGAAGGGACAACTCTTAATAATAATAATCCAATTTCGTTAAATAGTTTTTTTTGCATAATATTCGAGGGGTCTATTTTTGTCTAAAAATAACAATATTTTCCAATTCTATTTACTATGACGCACTATTTTCGACCAAAAAAACACCACCTATCGGGAATACATTTTCTAATGCGCCCATTTACCATCAATAATCAAACGCCGTATAGGGTCAAAATTAGTTATTAAGCTACTGTAAACTGGGGTATTCGATAGGGTTAACTTCATGCATCATCCCATATATTTTTTCAAAAATATCTTCTGCATTTGGTTTTGAAAAATAATCTCCATCGGTTGCGTAAGCTGGTCTATGACTATTTGCTGTTAATGTTTGCGGTGCACTATCTAAAAATTCATATGCACCCTGTTTTTCAACTATTTCATGAATAAGATAGGCAGAGCATCCACCCGGCATATCTTCGTCTACTACTAAAAGTCGATTTGTTTTCTTAATACTTTTTAGCATATCATGATTCAAATCAAAGGGTAATAAACTTTGTGCGTCTATTACTTCAACATCAATACCAACCTCTCTAAGCTCTTGTGCCACTTGAACTACTATTCTTAATGTAGAACCATACGATAATACCGTGAGGTCCGAACCTTCCTTTACCGTTTCTATTACTCCGATAGGGGTGCAAATTTCACCCAAATTAGTTGGAAGTTCTTCTTTTAAACGATATCCATTGAGGCATTCAATTACCAGTGCTGGTTCATCACTTTTCAAAAGAGTATTATAGAACCCTGCAGCTTTCACCATATTTCTTGGCACCAAAATGTACATTCCCCGAAGAAGATTGATAATTCCGCCCATTTGCGAGCCAGAATGCCATATTCCTTCTAATCGATGACCTCTAGTTCTAATAATAAGTGGTGCTTTTTGCTGACCAACCGTTCGATAATGTAAGGTGGCTAAATCATCACTTAGGGTTTGTAATCCGTATAAAATATAATCCAAATATTGAATTTCAGCTATTGGCCTTAATCCTCGTAGCGCTAAACCAATTCCTTGACCTACTATTGTAGCTTCTCGTATTCCTGTATCTGCAACACGCAATTCACCGTATTTTTTTTGTAAACCTTCTAAACCTTGATTTACATCACCAATAGCTCCGCTATCTTCGCCAAAAATAAGTAGCTCTGGATATTTGGAAAATAATTTATCAAAATTTTCCTTAAGTATAATTCTACCATCCACTTTTTCTGGCTCATAAGTATAGGTAGCTTTTACCTCTGCAACATTGGTAGCTTTTGATGGTAATTCGCTATATAAATGTGAGCTAAATTTAGGTTGCATCTCATTATAAAAAGAATCAATCCATTGAATTAATTCTTTCTTTGCAGGCGTTTCTTCTCCAATAAGATAGCGCAATGCTTTCCTTGCTTTGGAAGCCAAGTCTTTCTTAATAGGCTCATCAATGGCTATTAAATCATTTTTTATTCTCGTAATAAAAGTTTTATTAGGACTACTATTGGAAACTTTATCTAAAACGGAAAGCAAAGAAATTTTGGCATTTTTATGCGGTTCTAAAAATTCATTCCATGCTTCTTTTTTGGCCGTTCTTACCTTTTTACGGATCTCTTTTTCAATAGCTTTTAATTCAGCATCAGTAGATATGTTTATTTCAAGTATCCACTCTCTAAAACGCTTGTTACAATCGTTATCTCTTTCCCATTGTAAACGTTCTTCACTTTTGTAACGCTCATGAGATCCAGAAGTAGAATGTCCTTGTGGCTGGGTGAGTTCTTTAACATGTATTAATACAGGTACATGTTCTTCACGGGCAATATCTGAAGCATTTTCATAGGCATGTATAAGGGCTGTATAATCCCAACCATTTACCTTTAATATTTCATAGCCCTTATCTTTTTCTGTTCTTTGAAAACCTTTTAATATTTCAGAAATATCCTCTTTCGTTGTTTGATGTTTTGCATGTACAGATATACCGTAATTATCGTCCCAAACACTAATCACCATTGGTACTTGTAAAACACCTGCAGCATTGATTGTTTCAAAAAAATGACCTTCACTAGTACTTGCATTTCCTATTGTACCCCAAGCAACTTCATTGCCATTATTTGAAAATTTACTGGCATCAATTCCCTCAACATGCCTGTAAATTTTTGAAGCTTGCGCTAGTCCTAATAATCTAGGCATTTGACCGGCTGTTGGTGATATATCGGCACTACTGTTTTTTTGGGCGGTTAAATCTTTCCAACTCCCATCCTTATTCAAGCTTGAAGTTACAAAATGACCACCCATTTGACGACCTGCACTCATCGGTTCCTTTTCTAAATCGGTAGTGGCATATAAACCATGGAAAAAATCTTTGGGTTTTAAATATCCCATAGCCATCATAAAAGTCTGATCTCTATAATAACCACTTCTAAAATCGCCATTTTTAAAGGAACGAGCCATAGCTAACTGTGGCAATTCTTTACCGTCTCCAAAAATTCCAAATTTAGCTTTTCCCGTAAGCACTTCACGTCTTCCAAGTAAACTACATTCTCTACTTAGAACTGCAATTTCATAATCTTTAAGAATTTGCTCTTTAAAATCATCAAAAGAAATGTCATTACTGGTTTGTAGATTTACTTTCATTTTGGAATGTATGTTTTTACAAAAATATCAAAACAGATTGAATATTACAATCCATAAATTGTTATAAATATTAAAGATTTATTAAACTTTAGGGATTCTAACAGGTTTGAATTATTATATATCTAATATTTTTAATAAAAAATGAGAATACCCTAATGAATTAGAACCATTTTCTAGTAATAAGTCGTGTAAGTGTTCTAGGACTTAAAGTTACAATAAATCTAATTTTTTCACCATAATCCGGTTGTGCTACTTCCCATCCATTATTAGAATATAACGGGAGATACAATTCAAAATAATCAGTAACTAAGTTTAGGCGAATTCCGGAATCGTAAACGAAACGGGCGTTATCATTCTTATTCTTTATAAGACCTAAATCCCCATAAAGTTCAATCCAACGCCAAATACTAACACTCGTATTTGTCGTTGCAATAAAATCGTTAGCAAAAGGATTCTTTATTTTGGATTTAAACCCCCCTTCAGCCACCACTAGCTGCTGGCTATAGATACCTGAAGATTCTGATCTACCCAGGTAGTTGTAATCAAAAAGATAATCGGTTGGGCGGTCAAGAGCGAAGCTATAAAAATCAGAATTACTAGTATTCGAAATAAATTTTCCAGCAAAGAAACGTGTATTAAGCTGCATATTATTCTCAAATAATTTTCGGTATTCTAAATTAAAAGCAACTTTACTAAAGTTACTAGCATATTGCACATCGGTAAACCACGAAAGATAATTTATGATTCCGTTTTTATAACTACCATATCTAATGTTAAACACACTATAATCTGGTGTAGTTTCCAAATCTTCTAATCCTTCAGCTATAGTTCTAAAAATATTGACATGTCTAATATTCAAATAATCTCTTTTGTCGGATCTAAAATCATCTGGTCGCCATCCAAAACTTATAGAAGGCGTTATGGAGACATATCTAGAATTTTCTTGAAAATGATATGTGGAACCACTGATGGCATAGTTAGAGATATAAAACCCTGTTTTATTATGGTATTTTCTAAACTTAAAACCAGCTGAACCAACCATAGTTCGTTCTCTAAAAGCGTAGCTCGGTGAAAAATCAAATAAGAATGGTCGTTCTAAAAATGTTTTATTGTAAATACGCATAGCAGGCGTTATACCATCATATAAATTAAAGCGAAGCGTTGGTACATAAAAAATTTGATTGTAAAAAGGATCTTCTGTGTCTTTAAAAAATTGAAATTTTAGTTTTTTATTACTTGATAAAAATCCTTTTAATGACTTCCAATTATCTCTTTGATTAAATTCAGGAATTTTTTGATCATAATTAAGCACTAATTTGTCCTCTCCGTTTTTGGGGATAGTAAATATTCTTGTACTATCGATACCCGTAAACCAATATCTAGAAACTATAGAATCTTTATAAAGCCCAAACATTGATATAGGTACATTTGTTCCGCTTTTGTTCTTTAACGTTACTTGTAGTGAATCTTGTGTTTTACTAACTTTTTTAATTTTAAAATCGATACGCTCGTTTGTAGTAACATATTCATCTAAAAACCATGAGATATCTTTATCAACGTTATTTTCGAGAATCCGTTCAAAATCTTTTGCTGACACAGGTCTTAATTTATAGCTGGCATAAAAATCTTTAATACTTTCATCTACATCTTTCTTGCCCACATAATTGGCTAAAAATGAAAGTCCTGCACCAGCCTTATACCTATTTCCAATTTTTTGATTGTACTTAATTAAAGAATCATTGGAGGTAATTAATGGCTGATCTATATTTTTTCTTGCGGCATACATATACAATAGTGGATACTGCTCTATAAACTTGGTTTTGGCAAGATTATATTTTCTAAATCCCCATATATTGGAGAGATTGCCTAATAATTTTTGCTCTGGATAGTTTTCTTCAACATAAGAAATCATCATATAGTTCACCAAAGCATCCATTACCCATTTTTCTTTTCTAGGGTTGAGAAAAAGTGTTTCATTAAAGAAACTATTTAAGGCTGTTTTTAAAAATTTCAACTCAAATTGAAACTGGTTTTCATATGGACGTACAAAAGATGGTAGCTGATTTATACCGTATAGAGGATCCTTGTTATAATCTATAGTACTCACTAGTAGTTCACTATGAGGATAGCTACCCAAATGTTCAAAGATGTAATTCGAAATTTTGTCTATGGCAATAGCTTTTGATATATCATCAAACTTGGAGACATTTATATCTGTAATAATGGTGACATTATCCGTAATATGCCTTGTGAAATAGGTGTAAGGTGCTATTATTAGATCACAGCTTTTTCTATAATCACCTCTTAAGTTTACTTCTTTTGAATTGCCTAGCTCTGCTTCACTCTCCTTTTCAAAATTTGAGGTTAAAAATAAACCCTTAGGATAATTTAATAGGATATCTGTATTGGTAATACCAGTATATAAGTCTTCTAAATTTTTATTGGAATATAAATGCCATTCGCCATCATAAACTGCGGGAGTGAGGTACCAATCTTTTAGATAATATTCATTTCTTGAACTATAACCAAATAAGGTATATCGATTTGGTGGTAATTTAACCTTATAAGTTAAGTATAAGGTTGTGTATTCATTTGGTGCGAGCTTACTATTAAGTTTAAACAGTAGAATATCATATTCAGGAGTATGCTCCCACTGTAATCCAGTATATTTATCATCGACAGCACTTATTATTTTTGTAGTACCCCTTTCTTCGTTTTTAGCTAAATGAAGACTTTTTTTATACTCTTCTTCAAAACGTTTAGCTAAAGCTGTATTTTTGTTGCTATATGCATTGGCCCAATCATTAAAATACAACACTTCCAATGTGTCCTTCGATGAGTTGTAAAATTTAAATTCTTGAATAATGGTAATAGCCTTATTATTACCATCTAAAGTGGCAGTAATTTTGTTATAATGCTGACCATGTACTTGTGCGTAAAAAAATAATATTGCAGCACAAATTAAGGTCCTAAATAAGAAATGGAATTTCTTTATAAACATATATTCATTAAAAGTTAGGGCTGTGCGTATGCCCTTTATAAAAGGAATCAATAATATCCACAACCTCTTCTTTAGTGTCAACCAATTTTATAAGATCTAAATCTTTAGCACTTATATTACCAGCTTTCAGCATCGTATCTTTTACCCATTCCATCAAACCTTTCCAAAATTCAGTGCCAACAAGAATAATTGGAAACTTTTCAATTTTATTAGTCTGTATTAAGGTTATTGCCTCAAAAAGTTCATCTAAAGTTCCAAACCCTCCAGGCATTACTACAAAACCTTGACTGTATTTTACAAACATTACTTTTCTAACAAAAAAGTAGTCAAAATCTAAGCTCTTATCACTATCAATATAAGGATTATCATGTTGCTCAAAAGGGAGGTCTATATTTAAACCAACAGAGGTTCCTCCTGCCAAATGCGCTCCTTTATTACCAGCTTCCATAATACCAGGTCCTCCTCCTGTAATAATACCATATCCAGCTTCCGATATACTTTTTGCAACGTCTACAGCCATTTGATAGTATTTATCTCCTTCTTTAATTCTAGCAGAACCAAAAATAGAAACACACGGGCCGATAAGGCTCATTTTTTCAAACCCATTTACAAATTCTCCCATGATCTTGAATAATGCCCAAGAATCATTAGTTTTTATTTCATTCCAACCCTTATGATGTTGTTCTTTTCTCATTGCCTAAATTATTCTTTATAAATGTGGTTCTATATGAACCTTAATATTTTAATTTTAGTATACTCGCAATCACAAACCTAATTCTTTTCTAAGAAACTTAGCAGTGTAACTCTTCTTATCTTTACAGACTTCTTCTGGAGTGCCTTTAGCTACTAACACACCACCACCTTTTCCGCCTTCATAGCCGATATCGATTAAATAATCTACTGTTTTTATAACATCCATATTATGTTCTATAACTAAGATGGTATTGCCTTTATCTACCAACCGATCTAAAACTCCCATAAGCACTCTAATATCTTCAAAATGTAAACCTGTCGTAGGCTCATCAAGAATATAAAAGGTGTTACCTGTATCTCTTTTAGATAACTCTGTTGCTAGTTTTATTCTTTGTGCTTCACCACCAGATAAGGTTGTGGATTGCTGTCCCAATGAAATATAGCCTAAACCAACATCTTTTATCGTTTGTAATTTTCGATTAATTTTCGGTATTAATTCAAAAAAATCAACTGCTTCATTAATTGTCATGTCTAGCACATCGGCTATAGACTTGCCTTTATATCTTATTTCTAATGTTTCTCTATTAAAACGCTTACCATTGCATGTTTCGCATTCGACATACACATCAGGTAAAAAATTCATTTCTATAACTCTCAAACCACCACCTTGACATGTTTCACACCTACCACCTTTAACGTTAAAACTAAATCTCCCCGGTTTATAACCTCTTATCGCAGCTTCAGGAGTTTTGGTAAATAATGAGCGTATCTCACTAAAAACGCCAGTATAGGTAGCTGGATTAGAACGCGGTGTTCTACCAATAGGTGATTGGTTGATATCAATCACTTTATCAATATGCTCAAGACCTGTTATTTTCTTATAAGGCATTGGCTTTTTCACCCCATTAAAATAGTGCGCATTCATAATAGGGTAGAGGGTTTCATTGATTAAAGTAGATTTACCACTTCCAGAAACACCGGTAACACCTATTAATTTTCCTAATGGCAATGTTACGGAGACATTCTTTAGATTGTTTCCCGTACAACCTGTTAATGTTATTGTTTTTCCATTACCCTTTCGTCTGTTTTTGGGGACTTGGATTTGCTTTTTACCCGTTATATAATCAGCCGTTAAGGTATTGTAATTTTTCAAATCTTCTGGTTTTCCTTCCGATATTATTTCTCCGCCATACTTACCTGCTCTTGGCCCAATATCAATAACATGATCCGCTCTTTCGATCATATCTTTATCATGTTCTACAACAATAACCGAGTTGCCAATATCACGTAAAGATTCAAGAGATTTTATCAAGCGTTCATTATCTCGTTGATGTAAACCAATACTAGGTTCGTCTAATATATAGAGGACTCCTACCAATTGCGAACCAATTTGTGTCGCCAAACGTATACGTTGTGCTTCCCCCCCTGAAAGGGATTTTGAACTTCGGTTTAAAGACAAATAATCTAAACCCACATCTAGTAAAAACTGAACTCTAGTACTAATCTCTTTAATGATTTCTTCCGCTATTTTAAGCTGATTACCTTCAATTTTTTTTGGAAGATTTTTAAAGAATAATGCTAATTCCGAAATGTCTAAATCGGCTAACGCTGCTATATTCTTTTCGTCAACTTTAAAATTCAATGATTCTTTGCGCAAACGAGAACCTTTACAAGTGGGACAACTAATCTTGTCCATATATTCTTTAGCCCAACGTTTTATAGATGTAGATTCTGCTTCATCAAACTGATTTTTAATAAAGTTTGAAATACCTTCATAATCAATTTTATAGGTGCGTTTTACACCCAATATTTTCGAATCCACCTCAAAATTTTCAACAGCACCATTTAAAAGTACATTTATCGCTTCATCTGAAATTTTTTCAATTGAATCTGTTAGTTCAAAGCCATAACGCTGCCCAATAGTTTCAATTTGTTTAAAGGCCCATGATTTTTTATACTCCCCTAAAGGTGCAATACCGCCGGCTTTAATAGAAAGTTTCTTATTCGGGAATATTTTGTTTTCATTTACTTCATAAACATGGCCCAAACCACTGCAATGAGAACACATGCCTTTGGGGGAATTAAAAGAAAACGTATTAGGTTCTGGGTTTGGATAGGATATTCCCGAAGTAGGGCACATTAAATCTCGACTAAAATAGCGTGCAATATCTTGACCTTCCTCTAAGACCATTAAAACATTATCGCCACTATACATTGCGGTATTAATAGTTTCCGCTAAGCGTTTATCAAAATCTTCAGTATCAATAACTTTTAACCTATCAATAACAATCTCAATATCATGAACCTTATAACGATCCACTTTCATGCCTTTTACAATATCTTTTACAACGCCATCTACACGAACTTTAACAAAACCTTGTTTGGCTATTTGATCAAATAATTCACGATAATGTCCTTTTCTAGATTTAATGATAGGAGCGAGAATATTGATCTTCTTAAGATCATACTCTTTTTTAATTAAATCACGAATTTGATCATCACTATAACTAACCATTTTCTCACCCGTATTGTAACTATAGGCATCGCCTGCACGAGCAAATAATAAACGTAAAAAGTCATAGATTTCAGTAATTGTACCTACTGTTGATCTTGGAGATTTCGATGTTGTTTTTTGTTCTATAGCAATAACAGGTGAAAGTCCGTCTATTTTATCGACATCTGGGCGTTCTAAACCGCCTAAAAACTGTCTTGCATAGGCTGAAAATGTTTCTATATAACGTCTTTGTCCTTCGGCATATATTGTATCAAATGCTAAGGATGATTTACCACTACCAGAAAGTCCTGTTATAACAACCAGCTTTTCTCGGGGTATCGTAATATCAATATTTTTAAGGTTGTGAACGCGTGCGCCCTTAACCTCAATATTCTCTTCGTAATTTATCATTTTCTATAGCAAAGTTGCAAAAATACGATTTTGGCGTCTAAAAATACAATTGCCTTTATTTTGTTTTTTGTGAATTGAAAAGCTTAACATAAATTAGCATTCATAAAATAAGTTTTAAAATATGCAATTATTAGGAATAGGATCTCGGATTAAACATGCTGAATTTGGTACTGGTGTTGTAACTAATGTTACATCAAAACATTATTGGGTTACTTTCATTGAAAATGGTTTAGAAACGATTGAAATAGATTCAGAATTCGAAATCATTGACGCCTTAGAAGATGAAGTAGATACTGTTAGTTTTTCTGAAGTAGAGCAATCATTAATTTCAATTTTAAGAAAATGGAGTGATGCCAGTTCAGTAACTCCAATTGCCGATAAATGGAGGGGTGGCAACTTGGTATTGCAACCAGGTGATTCAAATTTAAGTGCTAAAGAAATCCCCATAGCTGCTTTTTTTCATAAAATTGTTATGGTTCGTGATCGTATTCGGGTTATGGAACAAAAAATTAATGCAAGTAAAAATTTAGACGATCAAGAAAAGATAGATTTACAGCAATACCTGACTCGTATCTATGGCAGTTTAACAACTTTTAATGTATTATTTAAAAATCAGAGTGATCATTTTGTTGGAGAAAGAACAAAGTAATACTAAGCAATCATCTGTTCTTTGATCATAGAAGAGGTTACCTGATTATTTCTTATTTCAAAAGGATGTAATTTAGTATTTTGTGAAGCTATTTTAGTCAATCTGCTACTATCATAATACAATCCGTATTTTCGATTCATACCGTAAATTATCCATTTTTGGTTCTGAAAACGCGAGCAAAAGTGTTTAGAAATTAAGGGTAAAACATCAAATTCTGGCGCTATATTACCGAGATAAACACCATCTTTTGTTACTTCGAGTTTTGTAAAGGTTTCAACACTATATTTTTCTTTACCCACCGCTTTTGCTAATTGGTAAATACGTGTTTCATTGTTGTCTGAAAAATTCAATGAAATCATTTCATTCGGAAAAAATAATTTTCTAATAAAACGATAGAGTAGAAGCTCAATACCTTTCTGTTCACTTAAAAAAGAAAAATATACATTCTTTATGGCAATATGACTTTTATTCTGAATACCATTCCAAACTCTTTCTGCTTTATCAAGCTGCGTTGTAATATTTTTTGCATCAGTAAACAATCCGTTTTGGAGCAAACTACTTTTTTGAATATCAACTACGTGTATTTTTTCCTCAAAAGCCAAAAATATAGCTGTTAAATACCCATTAAAACTACCATCATAAATTAAGATTTTTGCATTTTCCATTTAGCTGTCGTTTAGCGATTATTTAATCAATAGAACCCAAATATGTAATTTATCCAAATTTATGGATTTATTCCTAATTATGGAAATATTCCATAATTTATTTTGGATATAATCCAAAAAGCGTATATTTGGTTGATTACCTGTAATTATGGAAAACGAAATAACACTTAAGCGATTTATTGAAACTAGAAGAGATTTAGGATATACCCAAGCCGAATTTGCTGCACTTATTGGGGTCTCCAACACTACTGCCGATATAGAACGTGGTCGCACAAAACTCTCGGGTAAAATTGTCGTGGAATTATTCAAACAATTTAAAATTAACCCTTTATGGTTATTTGGAGATAGCGATACTAAATATTTAGAAGCTTCGCAGACTAGTGTTATTCCTAAGGTAGTCACTGTAGATTCTGCAGATAGAGACAATATGGTTTTGGTGAATGCTAAAGCTGCAGCTGGTTACCCTCAAAATATTCAAGATACAAGTTGGTACCAACAGTTACCTGCATTTGACCTCCCTATTCCTGAATTTAGAAATGCCACCTATCGTGGTTTTCAAGTAGAAGGTGACAGTATGTTACCGAATTTAAAACCTGGAGAGTGGGTTTTAGCGAAAGCTATAGAACATATTGATGATGTGAGTCCAAATAAAATATATGTCGTGGTATTACAAGATGCTGTATTGGTGAAAAAGGTAATTAAAAAACCAAATTCTAATAATGTAACCTTGGTCTCCTTAAATGAAACTTATCCTCCTTACGAGATAAAACCTTTTCAAATTCAGGAAATTTGGCAAGTAAATAGCAAAATAACTTTTGGTGTTGATGCAACTACCGAAACTGGACTGTTGCGCCAGTTACAAGAATCTATGGAAGAATTAAAAAGTCAATTGCGTCAAACAACAAATTAGTGCTATTTATAAATACATTTATACGAAGTATCTTCAGCTACTTTCACATTAAATGATTGGTGTGCATCAACCCTGAAGGTTTCGTATGCTTTAAAAGTCTTCCAATTATCATCACCAGGTAATTGTACTGCCATTTCTCCTGAAATAACGGTCATAAATTCAACTGCTGTTGTGTCAAAAGTATATTCTCCTTTTGCCATTACACCTACAGTAGCAGTGCCTTCCTCATTTTTAAAAGCTATAGATGATACGTTATTTTCAAAATAGGTGTTGGTTTTAAACATGATATACTAATTTAATTTTAAGGCAAACTTAATCACAAATGATACAAATGGAATAGTCTTCACAAAGCAATGAAATATTGTTGTATTTAAAGCTTTTAGTTTTCTTTAGATTTTTGAATAATTTCTTTCAAGCGTTGCTTTCTAGCTTCTTTTTCGGTACGCTCCTTGTTAATTTTACGATTCATAAGCTTCGTGTGCTTCGCTTTATTTTTCGTATTTTTTTCTTTGCCTTGTTTACTCATGATAATGATATTACCTCTTTATAATTTTCAATTTAATCTACTGTAAATTTAAATTTTACTGTTCGCATATTCTATATGATTACTCATTGTGTTACTTTTTCGATCTCATATATCAACTCTTGGTATCCTATTGTTCCATTTTCGGATATGATTTCTACAATAATTTTCATTTCTCCAAGAATATCAGCGTTGAAATAAGAAAGTGTCGCTTTTCCTTCTTCATCTAAAACAACCTGAGGATTCCAATATACCATGGGCCTTACATCCGGTTTTACCCAATCACTAGCAGTTAGATTTTTATAGTTCGGAGAATAAAACTCACGTATTGGAGAAAAAACAGGAACAGTTGCCTGTAAAAGACCTATTGACTTATTAGCTCCTGAAATTCCTTTACCTGTATGGGTGTATATCGAAATTACATTTCCATGTACTGGTGCTTCTAACAAAGAAACGTTAAAAACATCTACATAGAGGAAACTAAACTTTTGAGCATCTTCAATAATTTCTACACTTTTAACTTCGCTTGGTGGGATACTACCGATTAAAGAATAAGCACCATTGTCGATTGGTATACCATCCACAATACAAATTGTTTCGAAATTATTAGATTTTACTTCAGCTCGCAATACGCCATCTACTAATTTCATTCGAATTTTATCTGGATGACTAAATAGCAGCACACTAAAAAGGCCATAAGACCATTTTTTTTCTTTCTCGCGAATGGCTTTACCATCAATCACCACATCTGGTTTCCCATATTCTTTCATGACTTTACTTCTTGCAGGCGTCATTTTATAGGCATTTACTACAACTTCGTCTAATTGATTTACATCTGTGGATATTCTAAAGATATCTTCCACCTGTCTTCGCTCTATATTTTTTTGAATATATTTATAAATCACGCTATCCACACTTTTTATTACATTTTTAGGTTTTATTACAATGTCAGGTGGTAAAGGCTGTTCTAAATCAATTTTATAATTCCTTTCCTTTCCTGATTGATTAGTACTTTTTATTAAAATCTTAAGCCGTTCGCCATAAGCATCTTCTAATTTAAACTTAAAGCCACCTAAACTATCTGTGGTTTGTAACATGAAAGATTTTGATAATCCAAAAGTCATCAGGGATAGTTCTACTAATTTTTTATTTTTCTGAAAGGCAACACTTTCTACTTTCCCCTTTACCATTAGCTGTTCTTCTGGTTCAAACAAAAACTCTTTTATTGGCTGTGTATATTGATACTTACTCCAACCCTGAGTGAGTAACAAATTATCTAGATCTTGATATCGTATACTATCTTTCTCAAAATAAAATCTCGGGTTTTCTATCACTCCCTTTAAATCGGAACTCAATAAAAAATAAGATAATATATGTTGTCGCGTGTCTAGCATACTTCCAATGTGCTCTTTATTAACCACAAGAACCGAAGCACTACCCTGTATTGGATCGCCATTGAAATTGGAGTTTTGAATAGTTAAGTTAGTTAATTCTCGTTGCCCATAAGTTTTTTTATCTGGAATCAGTGCTATATGTAGCCTGCTTTCTGGTCTTTCATTAAAAAAAAGTCTTTCAGCCATAGCAACCCTTTTAGAGTCCATTAATTTAAAAGCTATAATACCTTCGGGCAACTCATTGGTTTTTAAAGAATAGTGGAGTTCATTTTCTTTTAAAAGACCACTAATCTCAAAATAGTTTAGTCCTCGACAAGAAACCATTATAGAAACACTATCATTTTTAATATAATTAGATACCACATGTATATGTATCTTACCATCGTTCTTTGTTATCGAAAGGACATTACCCATAGGTTGTATTTTCGGTAAGGGATACTTTAGATACAAACCATCCTCAGATGTTGAAGGGATTTTAGCAAAATAGCTCGATGTACTATCAACTTGATTCAGCACAATACTTCCCATCCCTAAATAATTGCTTTTAAAGGAAGTAATGAACTCTTCCTTTTCATTGACAATTTCACCATATAATGGTTTTCCTTTCCCATTGGCACCCAAAACCTTAAAACCAACTTTACTCTCTATACCATGCACGAGACTACCACTTTCTGGAAAAAATTGAAAATCCAGATAGTTTGGATCTATGGATATGGTTTGTGGTGTGGTTAAAATATTTTTTGTGCGAAATTGCAAGGTTACAAATTGTGCATTTTCAGATAGTGGGTACTCAAATGTATACCTATCCTCTTTATTCTTTTTAACACTTAAACTATCTTTTTTATTTTCTATACTAAAAAAAAGTGTAAGTTTATCGTTATTCTTATAAAGACTATCGACCAACAAAGGTTCTATTGTTGCTTTAAGCCATCGACTTTGGTCTTCTTTATTTTCTATCCTGATATTGCTAATGGGATCTACCTCTGTGTTTTTGAAAGCCGAATAAATTTGAATAGGTAAAGTATATATAAAATTTATTCCAAAATTTTTATTCCACGTTGTATAAGCTCTAATTAAATAGGTACCTGCTTTATAGTTTTGATGTAATTCAAAAAACCCCTCTCCAATTCCATTTGTAAGCTTAATCAGTTTCTTTGCTACTATTTCTTCTGCGGGATTTATCAATTCAACATACAATACTCCACTTAGGCCAGTGGAGGTGTGTAGAGGAGTATGTACCACAATAGATTTAAACCAAATGGTTTCATCTGAAGTATATGCTATATTATTTAATTGAAGGTAGATTTTTTCCGCAAAAGCTGTATGAGATGAAATTTGACCTTCTTGAGAACTCATTAGTGCTGGAATTAAAAAAAACACACAACTACTTATCAAACTATAGCTTCTACTCCTTTTAAATAAAAACATCACTTTTTATTAAGTTGAAATTTGATTTTTAAGTTTTTCAAAACTGTCGAATTATATGGTTTACTAATTATAAGCGCGAACATTTCGCATATATAAAGTTATAGGACCAATTTTATGTGTTGCAGGAAGAAACAATCCGTTTTCCATAACTTTCCAATCATCCCAAGAGGCTTCTAATCCTCCAATAGGTATAATCTTAACCCACATTTGATAACTTTCAGGAAAACCGTTAGGCTGTAATTTCCATAGGTAAGAGTCCCCTGGTGTACTGCCGCCAGAACTATAGGAAACTAATATTCCCTTAGTACCATCTTCTAAAGTAACGATACTCCGTGTTGTTCCTTTATCAAAAACTTTAAATGGGGCTACCAACCAGAAAGAATCATTATTAAAATAATCGCTTGCTTTTTTAATCAAGCTTATTTTAACTTCCCCTAGAATACGTTTATTACCCTTAAAAACTTCACTTTTATCTGGATTATTTAGATTTAAATTAACGCTGTAACCGCTCCATTTCACAAGTACTTGTCCTTTTTTTTTATCCCATTTATAGGTGTGGGCTCCATCCGCAAAAGACCATTCCAAATAACTTGTTTCCGCATACGCATCGTAATTAATTGCAGTTAGCATTTTTTGAGCAAGAGCATCGGCTTCTGCTGTATTTTCTCCTTTCGGAAGCGATTTATTTAAAACTAAATATGATATAGCAAATATGCTTATTACTAAGCCAATGAATACTAAAATTATTTTAAAAAATTTCTTCATGTTACCCTTTAGAATCCTACTGCTGCATCATCACCTCTTTTATCGGCACCACCTTCTAGTTTTCCATCGGGCAAAACTCGAATAGCATCAACCTTACCAATAATAGGTGTACGTTCTTCATTAATCAAGTAGCCTTTTAATTTCAAATCTACTTTAAGCTCTTTGGAAAAACCATTTGGTTCAAAAATCACAACATCTGGCAACCATTGGTGGTGAAATCTCGGTGCATTTACAGCATCTTGCATGCTCATATTAAATTCGTAGGTATTTAATATTGTTTGAGCAACAGCAGTAATAATGGTAGAACCCCCAGGAGATCCTATAACGATCCAAAGCTTCCCATCTTTTTCTACAATTGTAGGTGTCATACTGCTTAGCATCCTTTTTTCTGGTGCAATACTATTTGCCTCGGCACCAATAAGTCCGAACATATTTGGTACTCCTGCTTTAGAACTAAAATCATCCATTTCATTATTCAAAAAGAAGCCTAATTCATCGCAATACAATTTAGATCCAAAATTCCCATTCAGCGTAGTTGTTACAGATACCGCATTACCTTCAGCATCAATAATAGAGTAGTGGGTCGTTTCCATACTTTCTACAATTTCAACATTCCCATGAGAGACATCAACCGATTTAGTGGCTTTATCAAAAGAAAAATCACTCATTCGATCTTTTAAATAGCTGTTACTTAAAAGAACATCTAACGGAATATCCACAAAATCTGGATCACCTAAAAAATAATTCCTATCTGCATACGCCCGTCGAGAAGCTTCGGTAAATAACTGAATTGTTTTTTCAGAATTATGACCAAAATCAGCAACATTATAAGGCTCCATCATTTTAAAAATTTGATTCATGGTAATCCCACCGCTACTAGGAGGGCCCATTGAAATTATTTTTAAATTTTTATAATTAAAAATGATGGGTTGCCGCCATTCTACTTCATATTTTGCTAAATCTTCTTCAGTTACAAAACCACCATTTTTTTGAATGAAAGTTGCTAATTTCTGAGCAATTTCACCTTTATAAAATCCATCTCGTCCATAATTTGAAATAGTACGTAGCGTTTTGGCTAATGCTGGATATTTTATAACATCACCAGTTTTATAAACCTTAGCAAATTTAGTACTATCACTATTTACTTCAATAAAGACAGCTCTATACTCGGTTAATAATGCTGCTTGCTTTTCAGTCACTACAACACCATTTTCGGCTAGAGCAATTACAGGGTCCAATATTTCTTGTAATGAAAGTTTTCCAAACTTCTTATGAACTTCGATAACTCCAGCAACAGAACCAGGAACACCAATTGAAGTAGCACCTTTGGTACTCATATCGGGTATTACATTTCCTAGAGAGTCTAAATACATGTCTTTATGTGCTGATAACGGAGCTTTTTCTCTAAAATCTAAGGATCCAAAATCTCCATCACTTTTTCTGTACACCATAAAACCACCCCCACTAATATTACCAGCTCTAGGATAGGCAACGGCTAAAGCCAGCTGCGTTGCAACCATTGCATCAAATGCATTACCGCCTTTTTCTAGTATATTAGAACCAATCTTTGAAGCTTCTGTTCGAGCAGAAACCACCATAGCTTTATTTGTCACTAGTCCTGTTGGTGCAGCTGGCTGCTTTTTACAGTTTATAAAAACAAGTAAAACTAAAAATAAGAAGCTAATTTTTTTCATTTGTTTTAGTAGTTTAGAGTGAATTGTATTTTTGTTTTGAATAGGCTGTCAATTCTTCAAAAAAAGAAGTGAATTCATCTTCAAACGCGGTATAGTGCTTTTCCAAATCCAAAATGGCAAAATTCATTTTAGATTTATTATTAGTTCTTCTATTCACGCCATTTAAAACCCTGCTAATCCCATCCATTTTCGCATAATTGAATATCCAGTTATCCGAAATCATGTAAGGCATCATATGTTTAGTGCCATCTGGCAAAATTTCATAATTATCTTCTAAGAGATCATAAAAATTATCGACAAAGATATCAAGTGGAGTTTCTGAATATGTTTTCCAATTCTTAGCTAAAAAATGGTCATAAAAAATATCCACAATGACACCACTATAATGACTATAGTTTTCATGTAGCCTCTTTGTACTTTGTCTTACTATAGGATGAGCATCTGTAAAACTATCGATGTATCGATGCAACTTTATACCCTTTTGTACACGATTAGGGAGATGTTTGTATTTATTCCCTCGAATACTATCCGCAATAAAATTACCGAGAATAATTTCATCATCATTAAAAGATAAGTAGATATGTGCTAAAAAATTCATAGAGCTGATCAAAACTAATATCATCGAATTTACAATAAATACCATTTATCATTTAATTTATGGCAATAAAATAATTTTTTTCGCTTTAGTTTCAGAATAAAAATAAATCGCAGCTCAGCTATACTTTATTTATCTCCCTCACTCCACCAAAAAATCTCAATTCTCTTTACCAGCAAACTCAAACAATAATTGGTATCAGAGCAATAGCATTTAAGGTGATACGTTTATATTTGCAAAAACTTTATTAAAAACTATGACACTAATCAAATCAATTTCAGGAATACGTGGTACCATTGGAGGCAAACCAGGAGATAACTTAACTCCTATAGATGCAGTTAAATTTGCTGCGGCTTATGGCATATGGTTAAAAGGTTATTCTAAAAAAGAAAAACTAACCGTTGTTATTGGAAGAGATGCTCGTATATCTGGTGAAATGATTCAAAATATTGTTGTCTCAACACTAGTAGGATTAGGTATTAATGTGATAGATTTAGATCTTTCCACAACGCCAACTGTAGAAATTGCAGTTCCTCTAGAAAAGGCTGATGGAGGTATTATATTGACTGCAAGTCATAATCCAAAACAATGGAATGCTTTAAAACTGTTGAATGAAAAAGGAGAATTTTTAGATGCTGCTCAGGGTGCTCTTATCCTTGAAATTGCAGAAAAGGAAGATTTTAATTTCTCTGAAGTAGATGATTTGGGAACTATTACTCGAAATGATTCTTATATAGACATACATATCGATGAAGTTTTAGAATTACCACTTGTTGATGCCGATACAATTAGAGCTGCTAAGTTTAAAGTAGTTGTAGATGGTGTAAATTCAACAGGCGGGATTGCAATTCCAAAATTATTAAGAGAACTAGGGGTAGAAGTTGTAGAGCTATACTGTGCTCCAACGGGACATTTTCCACATAATCCAGAACCTTTAAAAGAACATTTAGGGGATATTTGCGCTTTAGTACTTAAAGAAAAAGCAGACTTTGGAATTGTTGTAGATCCAGACGTTGATCGTTTAGCTTTTATTAGTAATGATGGGGAAATGTTTGGTGAAGAGTATACTTTAGTTGCTTGTGCTGATTATGTTTTAGGCAAAACTAAAGGAAATACAGTTTCTAATTTATCCTCTTCAAGAGCACTTAGAGATATCACACAAAAACATGGTGGTACTTATGAAGCTGCTGCAGTAGGAGAGGTGAATGTGGTAGCTAAAATGAAAGCCAATAATGCAATTATCGGAGGTGAAGGCAATGGAGGGATTATTTATCCTGAGAGTCATTATGGTCGAGATTCTTTAGTCGGAACCGCATTATTCTTAATGTTAATGGCAGAAAAAGGAGGGACTGTTGCAGCACTAAGAGCTAGCTATCCATCCTATTTTATGAGTAAAAAGAAGATAGAATTAACTCCAGACTTAGACGTTGATGCTATTTTAGTAGCTATGGCTGCTACATATAAAAATGAAGAAATTTCTACGATTGATGGTGTTAAAATTGATTTTCCTGAAAACTGGGTTCATTTACGTAAATCAAACACAGAACCAATTATTAGGATATATACCGAAGCAAAATCTCAAGCAGAAGCTGATGAATTAGCCAATAGAATAATTGGTGAAATTAAAAAAGTGGCAGGCTTATAAAAACAGGTTACAATATAAAAAAGGCTAATTTAAACAGTGTTTAAATTAGCCTTTTTTAATTAATGTTCCATGGCTTTATCCCGATGTTTCCAACGCCTGTGTGTCCATAAATAAAATTCAGGCTTTTCATTTATTTGTTGCTCGGTTAATCGTAAAAAACTATTTGTGATTTCATTTTTCTCAGTGCTTTTACCAGCTGCGGTAATAGGTATAAATTCCGCCTGATAATAGCCTCTTTTTACTTTAGAAACTTTTAAAAATACAACGGCTAAGTCCATTTTACGTGCCATCGTTTCGGCTCCATTAAAAACAGGGACTTTTATCCCCATAAATTCTGTCCAATAGGGCGCTCTATGAGCCTGAGGTGATTGGTCGCTGACCATGCCATATACACTAGTAACATTATTCTGAACATTTCGAACTACTGTTTTTACAGTTTCTTCTTGGGTAATTAAAGTTGTATTCCAACGAGCTCTTACTTTTTTTATCCAGTTATCAAAATACCTATTAGCTATTTTTTGATAAACAGCATACCCCTTTGCATCAATGTAATTATTTATACTTACATTCCATTCCCAATTCGCATAATGCGAACAAACAATTAATACACTTTTTGTTTTTTCTATTTCTTGTAATACTTCTAAATTAGTTACCTCGTACCTTTTTTTTACTTCCGCCTTAGAAAGATGCATTGTTTTAATCATCTCCATAAACATATCACATATATGGCCATAAAAATCACGCTGAATTTGTTGTATTTCTCGTTCGTCTTTTTCTGGAAATACCATTTTTAAATTTTGGTAGACTACCTTTTTACGATAGCCGGCAATGCTATAAACCAAAAAGAATACAAAATCTGAAAGTAAATAAAAAGGCCTATAGGGTAGTATAGAAATAAACCAAAGAATTGGATAAACTAAAATAAAAACAAGTAATTGCATCCTCAAAAATATACCACAAATATAACTATATTTGAAACTAAACAGAACTGTTAATTATATGTTTGATATTCATTTTGTTACCATTGGCATTATTGCAATAAATATCCTAGTTTCTTTAAAAGGTTTTAATGATTCTAACTTTTTTGATCGTTATAAGTTTCAAATTGGTCCCATAAAAGCAGGACAAAAAGATCGACTTCTTACCTCAGGTTTTATTCATGTAGATATCCCCCATTTATTTTTCAACATGTTTACGCTTTATTTTTTTGCAAATGTTGTTATTTCATGGTTTGGTCCCATAAAATTTTTAATTATCTACATCATCAGCCTAATAGCTGGAAGTTTATTAGCGATGGTATTTCATAAAAATGAACCTCATTATTCTGCGGTTGGAGCCAGTGGTGCCGTAACCGGAATATTATATGCCGCTATTTTATTACAACCAAATATGCAATTGGGTTTGATGTTTATTCCAATACCATTACCTGCCTATGTATTTGGTATTGGCTACCTGTTATATTCGATTTACGGTATGAAAAGTAAACTGGGTAATATTGGTCATACAGCACACTTTGGTGGCGCTATAGGTGGTTATTTAACTACACTTATATTTTTACCAAGTTTACTCGTTACAGATACCCTAATGGTAGGCTTACTTGCTATTCCTATTGTGGCTCTTTTTATTCTTCAAAAAAGCGGGAAAATTTAAGCTGAACGTATTAAACATGTTTGCCATCTTATAGATTTTAGGTATTTCATCGAAAAAAAGCTTTGTACAGATACAATTTATCTAATTTTGGCGTTAAATGAGAACCCAAATCTCTATTAAACCTATTTTTAATGACAAGAGTTTCCCCTATTCTAGTATTTTTACTAGTCTTAATTTCATCATGTTCTGATGAAACTACCGTATTTGAGAACCCAGAAAACAATTTAAGCCTAGAAAACAATCAAAGTTTCCTTGATGCAAGTATCAATTTTGAAAAATCTGGAGTATTAGATATTAACGATACCGATAAAATCACCGGTAAAATGTCGAAAGAAGAAGATTCACTTGCAGGTGATTATCCTTTATCTCTTGTTGCACAAATAATACCACCAACTTTTTCTGGTGGAGAAAACTTAAGTGCAACACACGTTTTTGTATCTGGTGACATTGCCTATGTATCTTATAACACTGTTGATGAAGCTTATGTAGGAGCAATAGATGCTATTGATATAAGCGACCCTTATAACCCAACAATCACCTCTAGATTGTATTACTCCAATGCCGATATTAATTCTATAGCTTATGAAAATGGCTACATTTATATTGTTGGTGGTGTAGATGCAGAATTATCTGCTACAGCGACATCAAACTCTTTTGTTGCAAAAATTCCGGCATCAAATGGTATAATTGATGTTAAAGCAGGTGTCAGCTATGGCTTTCAACAAGGGTTTATTGCTACCGATATTGCTATTTCAGGAAATAACTTGTATGTAACGAGTGGCAAAGATGGTTCTTTAGCCGTTTATGATATGAATACCGTTGAAGTTATCAATGAATTGCCTTTTGCAGATTTACGCTCCGTTACCATTGAAAACAATAGAGTCGCTGTTCTTGATGCAAGCACTGGCGTTACTATACTTGATGAGAACTTTGCTATACTAAAAGAAATTGCTATTGCTTCCGATTTTGGAATCGCATCAAAAAGAACAATTGACTTTTCCAATGATAGAATTATTGTTTCTGAAGGCTCTAAAGGCGCTGGAATTTACAATAGTACTACAGGAGAATTTATAGAATACATACCCATTTTTATAAATGCAGAAGGCACCGATGCTGCAGACAATGTTACAAATGCAGTGGCCGTAAATGAAGAAGCGATATTAATGGCTAACGGGGGTGCTGGATTGTCTTTATCCGAAGAGACCTCAGATAGCACTAGCCCTGTTGGTATTATAGATTTAGATGGTTCCATAAACTATGTAGCATCTAAAGGGGATTATATTTTTGCTGCTTCTGGTTTAGCAGGCTTACAAATTATTAAGATGAATAAGCCTAATGAAAGTTTAGCAAATAGATGTTCCGATTTACAATCCTATAAAGGAAGCTCTAATTTAAATGTAAATCAAGGTGAAATTTTTGCATATCAAGGTGAGAAAAGGCTTAACACTATAAATGTAGGTGGAGAATTATTATTATGTGGTTCTTGGACTGTAAGTGGTGATGTCAATATGAATGCTGATAGTTTATTTGAAATGAATGGCTCATTTATGGTAGGGAGAAATAATAAACGAAAAAATGTTACAGTGAGCAATGCTACATTTAGAGTTGAGGGAGATTTGGTTATTTACGGAGATTTAATCCTTAATGACGGTGCTAAATTAGAATTTATAGGTGCTGATTCAAGAGTTTATATAACAGGGTCTGTGAACCAATCAAATACTGCTGTTGTTAGTGGTGATTTTGAAGACTTAAACAATAAGTTTTAAGCAGGTAAAAGAAGAAATAAAAAGCCCCTATTTGTATGATACAAATAGGGGCTTTTACATTTTAAAATAGACAGATTATATTTTCCCCATCAATTCTGCAATCTTATTTTCAAGTTCTTCACCGCGAAGATCTTTAGCTATAATTACACCATTCTGATCTAGAATAAACATTGCTGGTATCGCATTTACATTATATAATTTAGCAATCTCATCAAAATACTTAACGTTAGAAACATGGTTCCATTCTAAACTATCAGCTGCAATAGCATTGGTCCATTCCTCTTTGCTTTTATCTAAAGAAACGCCTAAAATACTTAAACCATTATCTTTATACTTGTTGTAAAGACGTACAAGGTTTGGGTTTTCAGCTCTACATGGTCTACACCAACCTGCCCAAAAATCAACAATAGTAATTTTTCCTAAAGCATCTTTTAAAGCCAATGGTTTCCCCTCAGGAGTAGGTGCTGAGAAATCAGGTGCCTTTTCTCCAATAGCTGTTCTCTTTGTTTTTTCCAATTGCTCTTTGATTCGTACACCAGCAGCAGTTGCTTTTATATCTGGAGTTAATGCCTCAAACATTTCAAGTGTTTCATTTTCAGGCAAACCTTTGCTTTGTACAACTCTTTCTAATAACATCACTGATATTAAAGCATTTGGATTTTCTTTGATATAGGTAAGCTCATAATTTTTTGCTTGCTCTTGCATTTCCATGCTCTCTGCTTGTAAAGCCTCTTGAGTTGCAACATCGCCACTAGCTCTTGCTTTTTCAAAATCTTCCCGCATAGACATGGCTCTCTTAGAAAACTTTCTACTATTATTTAAGAATTTTGAAAATAATTCGTTTTGTTCCGGACCTTCAATTTTGGCTAGTCCTATACTATCCTTATGAAAAGTTATATCTATTGTACCGTTTTCAATAATTACTGGAACATTACCATTTATGGCATCAACAAATATATATTGTAATTCTAAGGCGTCTGCTTTTCCTTTAAAAGAAAATTTTCCATTTTCGACTGTAGTCGTATCAACATCTATAGGTTGATTAACTTCATTTATCTTTTTTAAATAAACTTTTGTTCCGTTTTTGACTTCTCCATCTATTGTAGCATCTATAGAAAAACCATCAGAAGTATTATTACAAGATGCCAATAAAGCAAGGGTAAATAATCCGAATACTATTTTTTTCATTTTTTTCATTTTAATTTTGGCAAATGTACTTATATATTTAGGATAAAAAAAAGCCTTGAATTCAGTGTAATTCTTCAAAGCTTCTCTATTTTTACTAAAACTGGTATCTAATTCCTAAACCGATATCAAAATCAAAATTATCGCTAAATTCGCTATAACCCAAAATTCCAATTTCTGGGCGTATATCTAGGGACAAGACTAAAGGGAAATCAAAATTGTATTCAATGCCTAAATTTCCTGCTCCAAACACAAAAAGACCACCATCAACATCTTCATAGTTTGTTGCGCTACCCTGAATAGGTCGTGGTTCAAAATCTACATTTCCTAAACCACCACCAACACCATAATACCAATTAAAATCACCATCTAAAGGTAGTACCCATTGATACACACCTGCAATTTTAAAAGCATCATAAGCTCTACTATCTCTCCAACCCAAATTCACTTCCAATCTAGTACTGCTTGTTAGTGATTTTTGATACGAAATTTCAGCACCTAAACCATCGCTATCTCCAAGTCTTAAACCTATGGTATGATCTGAAATATTTTGAGCACTCGCAAATACGGGGATACTCAAAAGAATTAAAAGATTAATTTTCAACAATTTCATACTTATTTATTTTAAAATTTAAGTCAAAAATAAAACTTTGCTTATGGTCTGTAGTTAATAAAAACTTAATTTAGCATTCAAAATTTGTTACAGCTTGAAAACTCCATTATTAGAAAAACTCCAAGATAGTTTAGTAGGTGAACTTAAAATTGATAAGCTCTCAAAAGCATTATATGCAACAGATGCTTCTGTATACCGAAAAACACCTATGGCTGTTGCTTTCCCTAAAAGCAAAAAAGATATTCAACAACTTATTTTATTTGCAAAAGAAAATAATATTGGTCTTATTCCAAGAACAGCAGGAACATCATTAGCTGGGCAGTGTGTTGGAGCGGGAATTGTAGTTGATGTTTCTAAATATTTTACGGCTATTCTTTCTTTGGATGAAGAAAAAATGCAAGTTACGGTGCAACCAGGAGTAATTCGAGACGAACTGAACACCTATTTAGAGCCTTTCGGTTTATTTTTTGGACCAAATACTTCTACTGCTAATAGATGTATGATAGGGGGAATGGTGGGTAACAATTCTTCAGGAACAACCTCAATCCGATATGGTATTACCCGCGAATATACGGCGAGCCTTAAAACAATTTTATCAAATGGAGAAGAAGCTGAGTTCAAGGCATTAACAACAGAAGAATTTTTGGATAAAACCAAATTAGACTCATTCGAAGGAAGCATCTATAAGAATCTCTACAAAGAACTTTCAGATAAAGATATTCAAGATGAGATTATTAGAGAATTCCCAAAACCACAAATTCACCGCAGAAATACGGGTTATGCCATTGATGAATTACTTAAAAGTAATGTTTTTGGAGGTAGTAAAGAGCTAATTAATGTTTGTGAATTACTTAGTGGAAGTGAAGGAACACTAGCATTTACCACAGAGATTACACTTCAATTAGCAAAATTACCGCCAAAATTAGCTGCTATGGTGGTTACTCATTATCATACCTTAGAAGATTGTTTAAGTGATGTAGCTCCAGCAATGCAACACAATCTACATACCTGTGAAATGATGGATAAGGTGATTCTTGATTGTACGAAAAACAATCGGGAACAATTAAAAAACAGGTTTTTTGTTTCCGGAGATCCTGCTGCACTTTTAATGCTAGAAGTTAAATCAGATACGGAAGAGGGTTTAAAAGCTCAAATAGATGCACTATTAATTACCATCAATGAGTCGGGATTAAGCTATGCAAACGCAATCTTAAATGCTTCGGAAGCCAAAATGGCTGCAGAATTAAGAAAAGCCGGCCTTGGATTATTAGGCAATATTGTTGGGGATAAAAAAGCTGTAGCTTGTATTGAAGATACAGCAGTTGCGGTCGAAGATTTGAAAGATTTTATAGGTGAATTCAGCCAAATAATGGAAGGCTACCAACAAAGTGCTGTGTATTATGCTCACGCTGGAGCAGGAGAATTGCATTTGCGCCCAATTCTAAATCTTAAAAAATCAGATGACTTACATCTTTTTAGAGCAATAACCACAGATGTTGCCAAACTAACAAAAAAATATAAAGGTTCTTTTAGTGGGGAACATGGTGATGGTATTGTAAGAGCCGAATTTATTCCATTAATGATTGGGGATAAGAATTACGCACTCTTGAAAAGGGTAAAAACTTATTTTGATCCAAAAAATATATTAAATCCAGGGAAAATTGTAGATGCTTACCCTATGGATGAATCATTGCGTTATGAAATTGATCGTGTAGAGCCAGAAATTAAAACCCTTTTGGATTTTTCTGATAGTGAAGGAATTTTAAAGGCTGCTGAGAAGTGTAACGGTAGTGGAGATTGTCGTAAAACACATCATAGTTCCGGTGGTATGTGCCCTAGCTATCATGCTACTAAAAATGAAAAAGATACTACACGTGGGAGAGCAAATGCACTTAGAGAATTTTTAACCACTGCCGAGACACCCAATAAATTTGATCAAAAAGAACTAAAAGAAGTATTTGATTTGTGCTTAAGTTGCAAAGCTTGCGCTAGTGAATGCCCCAGTAATGTTGATGTAGCTACCTTAAAAACAGAATTTCTATATCAATACCAAGAAGCCAATGGCTACCCACTAAGGGGTAAATTATTTGCTTATAACACCAAATTTAACAAATTAGGAAGTAAAGTATCTGGACTCACCAATGCTATTTATGACTCTAAATTTCTGGGAGGATTAATAAAAAAATCAGCAGGTGTTGCAAAAGAAAGAAGCATGCCAAAAGTGTATAGTTTTGATTTCGACAAATACCTACAACTATTTAAAAATAAACACATTACAACAAAAAAAAATGTTGTATTATATATAGATGAATTTACTAAGTATCTAGATATAGATTTAGGAAAAGATGCTATTGAAGTATTGACTAAATTGGGGTATACGATGGAGTTATACTACGCGGAAAGTGGGAGGACGTATATTTCTAAGGGTTTTTTAAAGCAAGCTAAAAAGCTAGCTTTAGAGAATATTGTAAAATTAAAAGAATATTCAGACAAAGGAATTCCAGTAATAGGGTTAGAGCCTTCTGCACTTTTAACATTCAGAGATGAATACAAACGTTTTTCGTCAGACAAGACAACTACAAACGCCATTGCTTTGAATTCTTTTTTGATTGAAGAGTTTCTAGCTGCTGAAATCGAAAAGGGAGAATTAACACCAGACCATTTTACGAAAAATATCAAAAAAGTAAAAATACATGGGCATTGCCATCAAAAGGCACTTTCCAATCAAAAAGTAACATTCGATATTTTAAATCTTCCGAAAAATTATGAAGTATCGATAATAACTTCTGGTTGTTGTGGTATGGCAGGTTCTTTTGGCTATGAAAAAGAACACTACGATGTTAGTATGCAAATCGGGGAGCTAAAGTTATTTCCTGCTGTTCGGAAATCACCAGAAGACACTATTATATCTGCTAATGGAACTAGTTGTAGACATCAAATTTATGACGGAACAAAAAGGCGGGCAAAGCACCCGATAACTATTCTTAAAGAAGCTTTAATCTAAAGTCGAATCTTCTAAGGTAGAAGATCCTTTTTCTTTTTTAGAAGTAATGGAAGCAATAAGCTCATTGATATTCAACTCTTTGATATCTTCATCTGCAAAAAAAGGAGATAATTTATCATTGTTGTAATTGTAAATTTTCCATCTATTGAAGGAATATTCCAATGCTGTAAGGTTTTCTACCCAATCCCCTGAGTTTAGGTATACGCATTGACCATTTTTATTCTCAAAGACTTCTTTTTTTGGCTGATGAATATGACCACAGATTACATAATCATAACCATTTTCAATCGCTAATTCAGCGGCAGTTTTCTCAAAATCATTGATATACTTTAGTGCTCCCTTTACACTATTTTTAATACGTTTGGATAAAGAATATTTCTCCCTCCCCATTCGTATTAAAAACCAATTCATTAATCGATTAATCAGAATTAAAAAGTCGTAACCATAGCCACCTAACTTTGCGAGCCATTTGGCATTTTGAATGGAAGCATCAAACACATCTCCATGAAAAAACCAATTCTTTTTTCCATTTAAATCAAGCACAAGTTTATCTACAATACTCACATAACCTATTGAAGTATCGCTAAACTTACGGAGCATTTCATCATGATTTCCAGTAATATACACCACATCAGTACCATTGGAAGCCATTCCAATTATCTTCCTCAATACTTTCAAATGTGAAGGTGGAAAATAACGCTTACTAAATTGCCAAATATCAATAATATCTCCGTTTAATATTAATTTCTCTGGCTGAATACTATTGAGGTAAACAATAAGTTCATCTGCATGACAACCATAAGTTCCTAGATGAACATCGGAAATAACAACTACATCTATCTTTCTTTTTTTCAAAATATCAGCGTTTATACAAAGTTATACTCATTGGTATAAAGTTATGGTCAACTTAAAATTAACATTATATAAGTTTAATGTTAATTATGTATTACGGTAATTCCTACAAAGTAAATTACACATTAAGAGCTATCTAAGTTTTGGTTTGTATTATTTTAGAATTACCTTTGAAACTCTTAAAATTTTGAGACTGATGGCAGGAAATACTTACGGAAATTTATTTAAACTATCCACCTTTGGAGAATCACATGGAGTTGCAATTGGTGGTGTTTTAGACGGTTGCCCTGCAGGAATTACTCTAGATTTAAAAGAAATTCAAAATGAATTAGATCGACGTAAACCCGGACAATCTGCGATAGTAACCCAACGAAAAGAACCCGATACAGTAGAATTTTATTCTGGAATATTTGAAGGAAAAACTACCGGTACTCCAATTGGTTTTGCCATTCGAAATACCAATCAAAAATCACACGATTATACTCATATAAAAGATTCTTATCGACCTTCTCACGCTGACTACGTTTATGATCAAAAATATGGTTTCAGAGATTATCGGGGCGGTGGTCGTAGTTCTGCTAGAGAAACGGCTAGTAGAGTAGTGGCTGGAGCAATTGCTAAACAGTTTTTAACTACAATTAAAATCAATGCCTTCGTATCGCAAGTTGGTGACTTAAAACTCAATAAAAATTATACCGAATTAGACTTTTCACTAACAGAAAGCAATCCAGTGCGCTGTCCTGATCCGAGTACGGCAGCCAAAATGGAAGATTATATTAAAAACGTACGTAAAGAAGGGGATACCATCGGAGGTATTATCACCTGTGTGATTCAAAATGTACCTATTGGCTTAGGTGAACCTGTTTTTGATAAATTGCATGCGGAACTTGGCAAAGCTATGCTATCCATTAATGCCGTAAAAGGCTTTGAATACGGTAGTGGATTTGAGGGCGTTGCAATGAAGGGTAGCCAGCATAACGATCAATATAAGCGTGATGGCACTACAAAAACCAATCACAGTGGCGGAATTCAAGGTGGAATATCGAATGGTATGGACATCTACTTTAATGTAGCCTTTAAACCTGTGGCCACAGTTATTCAACCTTATGAAACCATAGACAAAGAAGGCAATATGATTAAAACTCAAGGTAAGGGGCGTCATGACCCATGTGTTGTGCCTAGGGCTGTGCCAATTGTAGAGGCAATGGCAGCAATAGTTTTAGCAGATTATACTTTGCTAAATCGCACCATAAAATTATAAGTTCCTTTTTGGTTTTTATCTTTTCAAAACAGTATCTTTCTATCCTAAACTAATTTTTTATGAAGAAGCTAGAATTGCATTGGCAAATTTTAATAGGCATGTTTGGTGGTGTTTTGTTTGCATTTATAATGGTACAATTTGATTGGGGTTCTAAATTTGTTTCTGATTGGATTAAACCTTTTGGAAATATCTTTATCAATTCATTAAAATTAATTGCGGTTCCACTTATTTTAGCTTCACTAATTAAAGGAATTTCAGATTTAAAAGATATCTCTAAACTCTCAAAAATGGGAGGAAGAACAATTGGGATTTATGTTCTTACCACGGTAATTGCAGTATCTATTGGCTTAGCGGTAGTAAACATTGTTCAGCCAGGTAAATCCATATCGGAAGAAACACGAATTAACCTTGTAGATAACTACAAAGGAGATGCAGACTCTAGGATTGCTGAAGCTAATAAACAAAGAGAAGCTGGTCCTTTACAAGCTTTAGAAGATTTAGTTCCAAGTAATATTTTTAAAGCAGCTAGTGATAATGGAAATATGCTACAGGTAATTTTCTTTGCTATTTTCTTTGGAATAGGGCTTATTTTAATCCCTGAAGAACAAGCTGCTCCAGTTAAAAAATTCTTTGATGGCTTTAATGAAGTTATTTTAAAACTTATAGATTTAATCATGTTAGCAGCTCCTTATGGGGTATTTGCCTTATTAGCTGCTTTAGTTGTAGAATCACCTAGTTTAGATTTATTTAAAGCTCTAGGATGGTATGCCTTATGTGTGTTAATTGGATTAGCACTAATGATTTGTGTTTACTTGCTTTTAGTATGGATATTCACTAAGAAATCACCTGCTTTCTTTTTAAAAGGAATCTCACCAGCGCAACTATTAGCTTTTTCAACAAGTTCAAGTGCCGCTACCTTACCAGTAACTATGGAACGAGTAGAAGAGCACCTTGGGGTTGATGAAGAAGTAACGAGTTTTGTTTTACCAATTGGCGCCACCATTAATATGGATGGAACCAGTCTATACCAAGCAGTTGCTGCTATTTTTATAGCTCAAGCTTTTGGTATGAATTTAGATCTATCGGCACAACTAGGGATTATAGTTACAGCTACTTTAGCTTCTATAGGAAGTGCTGCTGTGCCTGGCGCTGGAATGGTTATGTTAGTTATTGTATTATCACAAGCAGGAATTCCAGAGGCAGGATTAGCATTGATTTTTGCTGTAGACCGACCTTTAGATATGTGTAGAACCGTAGTAAATGTTACAGGAGATGCTGCCGTATCCATGATGGTTGCTAAATCTATTGATAAACTTGGGGAACCAAAAATTAAAAATTGGGACGATAATCTTGAAAACGTAAAATAGTACAGCCATTTATATGCTTACAGAAAAACAACGTGTCGAAGTAATTAATGACAACTCAGCTTTATTTGATATTGATAGTAATTTAGATCGGTTAGTAAAGAAAATAGAATTACTTAGTTATCTTAATCCCTTAAATGCAGAGAAAGAAAAGCAACGCTTTTTTGCTTCTAAATTTACAGAGCAGCCTGTTTTAAAATACCCTAAAATAAAATTCCATCCGTATAAATTACATCGGATGTTTTTTTCTCAACGATTAGAACGGATTACAGATCAAAAGGTACAGAAACTCTATCAAGATATTATTTATTATTACTCCAACATGGTTCAGTGCATCCAAACCATAGGTGAGCCTAAAAAATTTCATTACAATTCCCTCCGACTTTATGGTACGCCCGCAGAGAAAGATGTTTTAAACGCACAATTTATACTGCATCATTCCGATGAGCCCCTCGGGTCAGATTTGGAAAAAATATATTCTGCCGATGATGCAAAAAATTACTTTGAAGAATTCTCCAAGCAATATAATTTTCCATTAAACATAAAATTATCTACTGCAATTGCTGCCGATGCAATGGTGAGTAATAGCACCCAGACTTTACTTATAAAAAAGAATACAAAGTTTAGTAAAAATCAATTGCTAACCTTAGCGAATCATGAAATTGGAGTGCATTTGGTTACCACTTATAACGGAATAGAGCAACCCTTAAAAATATTTTCAAACGGATTTCCACGAAATGTAGAAACACAAGAAGGTCTGGCTGTTTTTAGTGAATATATGAGTGGTGCTTTAACACTAGGTAGGCTTAAAACATTAGCGTATAGGGTTTTAGCCTCTGATAGCTTAATCAAAGGTTATGGCTTCTCCGATACCTTCGATTTAATTCATGGCACTTATAAATTGAATAGAAACGATGCTTTTGCAATAACAATGCGGGTACATAGGGGTGGCGGTTTTACAAAAGACAGGTTGTATTTAAGTGGATTAAAAAAAATATACAAGAGGCACCAACGAGGAGAATCTATGGATAATTTACTAACTGGAAAAGTTACCATGGATTACGAATCAGATATTATCCATCTTCAAAATTTAGGCCTTGCAAATCCAATTACACACAGAAATGTGGCCTACAATCAAAATAAGAATGAGAATAAAACCCTAGATTTTATTCTCAATCATTTAAAGTAAAATTAAGTTTAAAGCGTAATACTTCTTCCTTTTGGATATTTAACTTGGAACGAGAACGATTCTTTAGCTTCTTGCTGGCTTTTTAAATTCATTTTCCAAGTCAATAAGCCATTATCTGGTTCATATGTTGCATTGTTTGTAATGATATCATCTACTTTAATTTCTTTGTTTTGAGAAATAGGAATACGATCCATTACAATCAAATCAATTGCGATAGGCTTGTTATTCTTGAATTCAAGGTTGTAGGTTCTGTCTATAATACGGTTACTACCAGTAAACGATTTACCTTTAAAGTTTCTGTCTTGTTTTCTAGTCACTATAATCGCATCATCTATACCTAAAGAAATAGTCATTTCTTTTTTGACAGCGTAAGGATCAATTGCTGTTTTACCTGCATATCCACCGTTAAAATAAATATTAGCTTCACCGGGTAGTAGATTTAGTTTTTCCCAATCCTTAAACGTAGCGGTCAAGAATACATTTTCATTTATAATTGGTGCTGCAAAGAATTCGTATTGCGCTTCTAATTGATACGTATTAATCCCAATAGCGGTTATATCACCATCAGATGAAATTGAATACGGCTTTTTAATAATAAATTTGGTACGAGTAACATCATCTTGACTTGTGCTTTTTTTAGTCGTAATTAAGATGATACCGTTTGTGGCTCTGTTACCGTATAATGCAATTGCTGACGCCTCTTTTAAAATTTCAATATTTTGAATTTCATTCGTATCTAAATCTCCTTCCGTGAAATCATCTACTGGTGTTCCATCAATAATATAAAGTGGTTGTTTTTCTTCAACAGATGAAGCTCCCCGTATTTGTATTCCAGCAGTTCTTCCAGATATAGTTCTTGAGAAATCACTGTTTTCAGTTGCATAACCTGTTACAACTACTTCATCCAACAATTGAGTATCCGCTTCCAATCTGGTATTCATTACAGAAGAATAAATAGGAATGGATGCTGAGGTATAACCAATATAAGAGAATACCAATTCTCGGCCTCTGTCAATCGCAATTGAATAGTGTCCATCAAAATCTGTTTGCACCCCAATATTTGTCCCTTTAATTAAAACAGTACAACCAGGCAAAGGTTGGCCCGATTCATCAGTTATAATACCTTTAACCGTTCTAATTGTTGGATTATAGTTGTATTTTGATTTTGTAATTTGTGAGGCATATGATTTACGTTCGCCAAAATTTAAATAATCAGTAGAAAGAATAGGTTTTACTGAAAATTTAGTAGGGTTTCCAGTAGACAAAGTCAATGCAATATCTTTCCAATCTTCACCAGTTTTTTGATATACATGCGCTTTATAAGTTAATTTTAATGGATCATTTAATTTGTTTGATTTAATATCATAATTAGGAATCCAACCAGCATCTTGCACATTGTATTTTAATTCAAGATTTAATCGTACAGCTATGGGGGCATCGAACTTTATTTTAATTTCTCCTTTTGGTTCTGAAGGTGCATTATTTATTTCTGCAAATTGCTTCTTAACATCCTGTATATCTTCATTAAGGACATTTATTTTTAAGTTGGTTCGATAAATTTCATTTTTGATAGCCGTGATGCGTACCCGATAATAAGCACCAATTTGCTTCACTTTTTCTAGATCTAATGATTGGTTATCAGTGCTCACTAAACGATTGGTGTTCATCATTTTTTCTTCTTCTTCTAAACCAAGAATTAAGTTTTTAAAGAGTGTAATTTCTAACTCAATAGCTTTAATTCTATCGGTCAAATTCTGAGTTTCGGCATCTGAATTACTTTTATCTAAATAATTCAAATCGTAAGCAATAGATAATATGGATACGGATTGTAAACCAGCTATTTGAATACTACTTTCATCAATTTTCGAAGATAAACCTGTGAAAATTAGTTCTGAAGTGCCTTGTTTAATTTCAAAAGTTGCTCGACGCGCTATTTCGGCACTGTTTAAATATACAGTAACCGCTTTAATTTTTGAAGGTATTTTATTAGCCCCAAATATGGCGAAAGGTAAAAAGACAAGTGAAAATAGTAGATTTTTCATTTTAGTTGGTTTTAGAATTCATATAAACCTATCGTTTACTTGAATTTTATAAAACCAACATTGAGTGAATGCCTAATTTGAGTTAGGGAAATGGTTGTTTTAAAAAATTTGATTCCTAACTAATCCAAAAATTTTGCTTTTAATTCTGGTGTTGGAATCATACACGAATCTTTTTTACCGTACCATTTATACCTGTTTTTAGCTATAAAATCATAAACTACATTCCGAATTCCTTCTGGAATCCACTCAAAAACTGCTAATAGGGACCATAATCCGCCAAAATTCTTACCCACTTTGAGCACTGCGGTAGATTTAGTATAGTAAGCAACACCTGGTTCTATCAAAATAATTGAATCTATAGCTGTAGTATCAATATGTCGCTCTGCTGTCATTTTTCGTCCATGCTCACTTTGTAAGGCCGCAAAACGGTATTCATCTTTTTTATCATGCTTAATCACAAGCTGGATAGAGGCGTTGCAAAGGTTGCAAACACCATCAAAAAGAATAATTTTTTTATCTAACTCCATCCTTTTAATTCTAACTACTTATGGGCAGTATGCTATTTTACACCACCCTAATTAACTGAAATTTTACAAATGCTCTGTAACTACTTGGTATAATTTAATTTGAGCAGTTTTAGTATAATCAGCATACCAACCAAAATAATTACCAGTTTTAAAATAATTTTGGTAGGCATATCCATTACCCACATAATCATAAACAAACGTATAATCTATATTAATGTTCTTGGCTTCACATACGAGAGCGTAATAAAATTTGCCGTTTTCAATTTTAATTTTAAAAGTAAAAACCTCATTATCTACTTTGGCAATATCTACTTTTTCATCATAAGCACTTGTCCACGGTTCCCCGTTATTTGGTTTTGTATAATGGTCTAATTGTAATGTACCACTATTCCAACGAATCTTAACAGTCGCAGGAGAACCTTCTAATCCTTCTGTCTCTTTACCGTGAATTTGCGCAATAATCGTACGACCATTACCTTCTACGTAGTCCACATTTAATGTGGTCTCTAGAATATGAGTACCCGTATTCATATACCAATTATCTTGGGTACTTTGATTCCCTTTCCAAAATTCTCTAAGCTCTGTTCTACAATATTTTCCACTATTTAATCCGGCTTCACCAGAAGTTGTAAAACCTGTGAATTTAGTAAACATGGTGTAGCTACCATCCTCATTTTTATAAAAATATTCCGATTGCTCCTCGGTGAGGGCAGCGTTTTCAATCGTTTGATAAAAAATAGAAGTTGCTTTCCCTTCTCCATTATTAATAGGAACAGATAAATACCAATTTTTCCAAACCAAGTTGACATCTGTAGCCTCTTCCTCTTCATTTGTCTCTGATCCTTCAGAGCCATCTGTCTCGTCTATTTGTATAATTTCTTCTTCAATTGTAGTATCATTACCATCGTTGGTTGTACCGCAACCCATGAAATGGAAAATAAAAATTATTAAACTAACATTTGTAATGGATAACTTAAGCTTCATCATTATCATTTAGCTTTAAATTTATTTTGGCAACTTTTTATTAAACTAATAACATTATACAAATATTTATATGCACAAAAATAGCGCTATTTTTTATTGGATTCCACCAACTCCAACTGATTCACACTTACATTGGTCGTAAAAATCCCGTAATTGACAATTGCTTTATTCTTCTCTAATTTATCAATACTACCAATAGCTTTACCGTCTAACATTCGCACACGATCTCCAAGTTTAAAAACAGGACGTGGTTTATTTTTTTCAACCACAGCTTTAATCTTCTTTTCTGTTTTTTTCTCTTCTCGAATGATTTCTACCTTTTGAATAACTTCTTTTTCCACGGCAATCTTCTTAGCCTTTTCAACTTTCACTTGCTGAGTGGTTTTCTTTTTACGCTTGCTATTTTCGGTTTCTACAATACGGAGCAATTCTGAAACTAAGGGTCTTTTCTTATTGTCTTGAAAATATTTTAAAGCCGCATCATTCACCTTATTACCCAAATAAATCATTCGTTGACTAGCGTCATATAATTCTTGGTAATTTTCTAATTTAGATTTTACTTTTGTATTTAATTCTTCTAGCCTTTGTGCTTCGCCTCGAGCTTTTGATTCTTCTTCTTTTAACTTTGTTCCTGTTTTAGCCATCGTACTCCGTTCTTTCTGAAGCTTGGCTATGGTAGCATCGAAACGAACCTTTCCGTGTTCAATTTTCTTTTTTGCCCTATTGATTAAACTATAAGGAATTCCGTTTTTCTGTGCCACTTCAAAGGTAAAAGAGCTCCCTGCTTGCCCTAATACTAATTGATAAGTGGGTTCCAAAGTTTTGGCGTCAAATAACATATTAGCATTAGTAGCATGGGGCAATTCGTTTGCTAATAACTTTAAATTGGAGTAGTGTGTCGTTATGACACCATATGAACCTCGTTCATAAAAAACTTCTAAGAATATCTCAGCCAATGCTCCTCCTAATTCTGGGTCACTACCCGTACCAAACTCATCGATTAAAAACAGGGTGTCCTCATCACATTTACGGAGAAAATTGTTCATGTTTTTCAAGCGATAACTATAGGTGCTTAAATGATTTTCGATCGATTGATTATCTCCTATATCCGTTAAAATACGATTAAACAAACAAGCCTTACTGCGTTCGTGAACAGGAATCAATAGTCCACTTTGCAGCATTACTTGTAGAATACCCAATGTTTTTAAAGTGATACTCTTTCCACCGGCATTAGGACCTGAAATAACAATGATCCTATTTTCTTTATGTAAAGATATCGTCTGTGGATAGGTTTTTTCTTTTTTACGTTTATTTGTTAAATAGAGTAGTGGGTGATAGGCATCTCTTAAATACAACTCCTTTTCTGTACTTATTTCTGGCATTATGGCATTCATCTCAGTAGCATATTTTGCTTTTGCCGAAGTGATATCCAAACGTGCCAAAAAATCTTGGTAAATAGCCAATTCTGGAATAAAAGGTTTTATATGTGCTGTAAGTTCACGAAGAATTCTTTGTATTTCTTCCCGTTCTTCAAATTCTAAATTATTTAACTGTCTACTGTATTGTAACGCTGCTTCGGGCTCTATATAAACAATACTTCCTGTTTTAGAAGTCCCCATAACAGCCCCTTTTACTTTTTTACGATGCATTGCCTTAACAGCAAGAACCCGTCTGTTATCCACTACAGATTCTCTAATTTCATCCAAAAACTCCGAGGCAGTATACATAGATAAAGCCTTCGTAAAACTTTGGTTAATCTTACCTTTTACAAGATTCATTTCATGGCGAATACCTCTTAAATTATCGGATGCATTATCTTTTATTTCACCAAACTTATCAATAACAGCATCTATACGATTAGGAATCTCTGTATTTAAAGCTACCATTTCTGATGCTTCGAAGAGTAAAGGGTAATATTCTTTAAATTTTTTTAAGAATTTTTTTAGTGTATTTACGGTGTTACAAATACTTGCTATTTTTCGAAACCCACTTAATTCAACAGTAGCATTTTCGATTTTCAACAATTTAAGCTCGTTATTTATTGCATCAAAACCATGATTGGGAATACGGTTATCATTAGTAAAAGAAGACACATATTCGGAGGTTTGTCCCAAATGTGTTAAAATAGCTTCTCTAGAATCGAGTGGTACTATCTGTAAAGCATTTTCTTTACCTAATTCTGTAGTACATCGTGCTGAGATTTGATTTAATACCGTGAAAAATTCTAAATCTTGAAGCGTTTTCTTATTGATCTTATTCATTGCAATTTTTATAGCCTTGCAAAGATATGGATTCAAATGGAGTATTGAATTCTTAGAGGGCATATCATGAAATTAATGTGCTATTTTACTTATTTTTGATGCTAAATAACACCTTAAGAAATGCAGTTAGTTCTTCATAAAAGCTGGGAATATCAATTAAAAGAGGAATTTAATAAATCTTATTTTATTGATTTAATGGATTTTGTTGCGAATGAATATTCAGAACATATATGCTATCCGAAAGAATCAGAAATCTTTGCTGCTTTTAACCATTGTACTTTTGATAATACAAAAATTGTTATTATTGGCCAGGATCCTTACCATGGACCAAATCAAGCAAACGGACTTTGTTTTTCGGTACATGACGGCATTAAGCATCCACCATCTTTAATTAATATCTTCAAAGAAATTCAGAACGATTTAGAGATACCTTATCCAAAAAGTGGTAATCTGGAACGCTGGGCAGATCAGGGAGTTCTTTTGTTAAATGCAACACTAACGGTACGCACTCATGAGCCTGGTAGTCATCAAAAAAAAGGGTGGGAAACCTTTACGGATGCTGTTATTCAAAAAATATCTTTAGAAAAAAAAGGAGTGGTGTTTCTATTATGGGGTGGGTTTGCAAAGAAAAAAATTAAATTAATTGACACCAAAAAACATCACATTCTTATTTCTGGTCACCCCTCTCCACTTAGTGCAAATAGGGGGTACTGGTTTGGAAATGCTCATTTTAGTAGCGCCAATAAACTTTTACAAAAATCTGGAAGTACAACAATTGCTTGGTAAGCATACTATTATAGAGGCAATATCACAATGGTAAAAAATATCTAATTAAGAATATTTTGTACTAGTAGTATTATTACTTATTTTTGCCATACATTAATTATTCAAAACTTATTTTACACTAACCGATTTTACCTTTGATAGATTTTTTTACTTCCCCCCTGAATCAAGTAAGCTATAGGATATTATCGAATATTAATTTTTAATAGCCTATATATGAATGTAAATTCTATTTTGCTTGTAGATGATGATGAATCTACAAATTTTATCAATAGCGTTTTTATAAAAAAACTAGATATTGATGTTGATGTATACAAAGCTTTAAATGGCGTGGAGGCACTTGAAATAATAGAGGGTACAATAGCAGATCCAGATTTTTACCCTTGCCTTATTATTCTTGACATCAATATGCCAATTATGAATGGTTGGACATTTTTAGATAAGTACAAAAAATTATCTCCTTCTATAAAAAATAATTGTGTTGTGGTTATGACAACCGTAAGTGAGGATGAAAAAGATTTAATCAGAGCTAATAAAAGCGAAGAAATTAAAGAATATTTTCAGAAACCAATGTCTGATGAAAAATTTAGTCAACTTATAAACAAATACTTCTTGTAATTTCTGATTTATTCTACTAATATACCTTTTGGTGTAATTTTAGTGGTTATCAAATTCAAATCTAGAAGTGTAGTCTGAACGTTTTCTAGTGTAGCATACGTCATTTTAGATTGACTCCACTGCGTAATTGAAAGCCACTCATTAATGTCTTCAAGTTTTTGACTATAGGCATTTGCTAGTGTTTTATTTATACTTGGTATACTTTTAAACTCTTGGGTGTATATATTTATAACTTCGAGTATATGCTTTAATATATGACCATTCTCAGCCACAAATTTATCGGTTACGGCAATTACAAAACAAGGCCATGGCGTAGGGCAGTCGGTTATTCTTCGAAAGGTACCGTTATCAACCAGTGGTTTAGTCGTAAATCTTTCCCACATAAAATAATCAGCACTTTTATCAGTTAATGCCTTGACGGCTCCATCCAAATTATTGATAACTTCAAATTGTAATGTTTCTGTATTCCATCCTTCTTTTTTTGCAAGCACATACGCCATTAAATGACTACCACTTCCAAAACGACTAATAGCAGCCTTTGTATTTTTTAAATCTGAAATTTCTGTATAGCTACTATCAGCCGCTACATGAACACCCCATAATAAGGGTGAAGCAATAAACTCTTGTGCTATTTTTGAAGGATTACCTTCTGTAATACTCTTTATTATCCCTTCCGTTAGAATAATAGCCAAATCTGTTTCATTAGCATTCAGCATTTGGCACATTTTGCCGGTACCTTCAGGAATATCCGTCCATTCCAAAGCTATACCTCGTTCTTTAAAAGCATTTTCTTCAATTGCCATATGCCATGGTAAATTAAAATGCTCTGGAACACCTATGATTTTTACTTTCTTCATTTTTGTTGAATTTTATTCGGTATAAACCTATGAGGTTAGCTTTTCCAAAGTATCAATGATTAGGGTTTCAATCGCTTTTGAAGGATCTTTAGAAAATGTACCCGTACTACGGTTGGCTAAAATGCAATTTAATGATACAGCTCTATGTCCTAAAAGCTTAGAAAGTCCATAAATACCAGAAGTTTCCATTTCTAGATTAGTTATTCTCTTACCATTATAATCAAACGTAGACAACTTCGAATTCAATAAATCATCTTGAGTTTTTAATCGCAATTTACGTCCTTGGGGACCATAAAAACCAACATTTGTTGCCGTAAAACCATTATAGAGGGAGTTTGATTTAAGTTTTTTTGCTAAATCTTGATCACAGGAAACCACATAAGGTGTTGATTTATGTTTAGACCAATTTGTATGTTTGATAAACTCCTTTTGCATTGCATCATCCATTACATGTTCTGCGTCATAAAATCGGAGTAAGCTGTCAAAACCAATAGCAAATTCACTTAATAAAAACGAATCGATGGGGATATCTGGCTGAATAGCTCCTGACGTCCCAATCCTAATGATATCCAATTGTTCTTTGGTATCGTTTATGGTTCTGGAATCAAAATTTATATTTGCCAATGCATCAAGTTCATTTAATACAATATCTATATTATCAGTACCTATGCCCGTTGAAATAACAGAGATTCGCTTCCCATTTAATATTCCCGTATGGGTATGGAATTCACGTTTCCCTTTTTTTATTTCAATAACATCAAAATGTTTCGATACTTCTGCAACGCGATCTGGATCGCCCACAGTAATAATTGTATTTGAAATATCTTCTGGTAATAAATTGAGATGGTAAATGCTATGATCTGCATTTAAAATAAGCTCTGAAGGCTCTAGCTGCATGCTATAATTTTAAAATTCTATTCGTATCTGAATTGAAAAGGAAATTGTATTTTAAAGCTCCACCTAAATACACATCATTTTGTTGAATACAGGAGTAATAACTTGTTTCTCCTTTTAGAATTTGTTTACCTGTTTGTGTTAAACGAACGGGGTTAAAGGAAGAAAATAGCGGTTTTAGTCGACCTAAAGCTCTCTGGAATTGAGAATCTCCAAAACCTAAAACACCTTGATTTTCTAGTAGTGTTTCCATAAATGCACCCTTAGACGTTGGTTTTTTCTCGATGGCAAGCCTAAGAATATTTGTTTCCATTTCATTTAAGCCATTTTTAATCGATGGAAATCGATGTAAATGTGCTTGGATACTACTTTGTAAATACTTAAACTGGTAATTATCAAAATCTGATAAATTTTCTAATCGAATTGGATTATCACTACAATACAGTTGCCAAACATAATCCGCATACTCTATGTCATCTTGTGTAAGAATTATTTTATGCTCATATAGATTTAACAATTGTTCATTTGTCAATTCATTAAGTCCATATAATTTATCACTCTCATCTTCATTACCACTACAGACTAAGTATATTTCTGCATATTTACGGTGTGTCTTTAACCAACTAATAACTGCTAATAGATTTATTTGACAAAATAAATCGTACTCAAACCATAATACAATTTGATCTTCTTTTTTATGATTACATAGTGATCTGTATTCTTTAAGGGTTTTTTCTATAAAACTAGATTTCGAAACCTTATAATTCTTATTTAAAAACTCAAAACGAGTTTTCCAAAAAGACTCACTACCTACATTATTTTCTGTTTTGCCTTCGCAAAGCATCTCACGCCAAGTAATAATATCACCTGAAAGATTCAGTTCTTTTAATTTGGAGGTAAAATTATCGCCGTTAGTAATATGAAGTAGGGAACTCATTTATGGTGATTTTTATTTTATTGGATATTAAATGTAACATTAAAAGTAAAAATATAAAAGATAATTAACAGATTTTAGCCTCCAACCCTTTTTACTTTAAATCCTTTACCTTTTAAAATGGCCATTATTTTATCTCGATAATCGCCTTGGATGATAATAGCATCATCTTTAAAGCTACCCCCAACGCTCAATTTTGTTTTCAATTCTTTAGCTAACTTTTTGAAATCTTCATCAGCACCAGTATACCCTTCTAATATGGTAATAGGCTTACCTTTTCTTTTTTCATACTTACAAATAATAGGATCATCCTGCATCCAAATTTTTTTTTCAGTTGAAATTTCTTTGGGTATTTCTTTCTCCTCATGATCAGGAAAAAGGTTTTTAAGTTGGTCTTGTAAATCCATTATATAATTTTTAATAACCCTTAGTCGAGTAAACGTCTGTGATAATTTACTTGTCCTAAATGATATGCTAAATGTGTCGTTAAGTGTATTAAGAAATAGGACGTAGTTGTTTTCTCTTTAAAAACTTGCAGGGGATATTCTTTGTCCAAATCTTCCTGAGTGAGATTCACCAATGAACGGTTAATCACAGAAATCACATTGTCAATTTGACCTAATAATTCAGTGCGACTCACATTCTTTAAAGAAAATTCAGCATCTCTATTTCTCACATAGCCGGTTTTCCCTATAACAGCACCTATATACGTATTTAAATTGCCCACGATATGCAAACACAGATTACCTGCACAATTAGTTATGTTTTTATCAACTGCCCATATAAGGGTTTCGTTTTGATAACTTTCAATTTCTAATTTTAGCTTGTTTAAATCTCTATTAAGAAGTTCTTTTAAAATCTCTACTAGCATTTAATTACTTTTTTATTAAGCCTAATTCAATCAAACGTTCGTGTAAAAATTCACCTGCGGTAATATCATCAAATTGCTTAGGGTTTTCATCATTTACACAGTTATCTAAACAATTCAATGGCATTTCACTAATTGGATGCATAAAGAATGGGACAGAATAGCGCGACGTTCCCCATAATTCTCTTGGCGGATTGACCACTTGATGTATTGTAGATTTAAGCTTGTTATTGGTTAATCGAGATAACATGTCACCAACATTAATCATTAATTGATCAGGACGTGCAATAGCATCCACCCATTCATCATTATGATTTTTTACTTGCAACCCTTTGCCATGAGCTCCCATTAAAAGTGTTATGAGGTTTATATCGCCGTGTGCAGCAGCTCTTACAGCATTCTTAGGCTCTGAGGTAATTGGTGGATAATGAATTGGTCGTAAAATAGAATTACCATTTTTAATATACTCATCAAAATATGTTTCTTCTAAATTTAAATGCAATGCCAATGCTCTAAGTACATATTGTGCCGTTTTTTCAAGCATTTTATAGGTTTCTTTACCAACGGTATTAAAATTTGGTAACTCCTTTACTTGAACATTATCAGGGTACTCTTTTTCTAGTTTAGGATTATCCTCTACATACTGACCAAAATGCCAAAATTCTTTTAAATCACCCTCTTTTCTCCCTTTTGCATGTTCTTTTCCAAAAGAGGTGTAACCACGTTGCCCCCCGATTCCTGGTATTTCATAAGAGTCTTTTACCTCTTGTGAAAGTTTAAAAAATTGTTTTATTTCTTCATATAAATCTTCTACCAGTTTTTCTGATAAAAAATGACCACTAAGTGCAACAAAACCTATATCTTCAAATGCACTTCCTATTTCTTTAATAAACTTTTCCTTTCTTTTTGGATCTTCAGAAATAAAGTCCGCTAGATCTACACTTGGCACAGTACTCATAATATGCTGATTTTTATACCAAATTTAAATAAAAATTAGAAGTTAACCATGTATTGTTAAGTTTGTTTTTGTTGTGAGCTTTTTTGTTACATTTATCATAAGTTTACAACTTAAACTCAGGCCTAATAAAATGCAATACAAAAACTATTCTGTTTCTGAAGAAAAGAAATTACAGCTCTACAAGCAACTTATAAAACCAAGAATGATTGAGGATAAAATGCTCATACTCCTTCGTCAAGGTAGAATCTCTAAATGGTTCAGTGGAATTGGTCAAGAAGCAATATCAGTTGGTGTAACTGCTGCCATGCATTCCAATGAGTATATTTTGCCGATGCACAGAAATTTGGGCGTGTTCACCTCTCGAAATATTCCTTTATACCGCTTATTTACACAATGGCAAGGTAAATCTAGCGGCTTTACGAACGGCAGAGATCGCAGTTTCCATTTTGGAACCCAAGAATACAAGATTGTAGGGATGATTTCTCATTTAGGGCCGCAATTAGGGGTAGCTGACGGTATTGCTTTAGCAGATCTTCTTCAGCATAAGAAGCAGGTTACTGCGGTTTTTACAGGCGAAGGAGCTACCAGTGAGGGCGATTTTCATGAAGCTTTAAATATTGCCGCTGTTTGGAATTTACCTGTGCTCTTTTGTGTTGAAAATAATGGATATGGTCTTTCAACACCTACCAATGAGCAGTTTAAATGTGAACATATTGCAGATAAGGGTATAGGATATGGAATGGAATCTCATATTATTGATGGAAATAATATTCTGGAAGTTTACTCTAAATTAAATGCGATTTGTGCGGACATGCGGGAAAACCCCAGGCCTGTTCTTCTAGAATTCAAAACCTTTAGAATGCGTGGCCATGAGGAGGCAAGTGGAACAAAATATGTACCACAAGAATTAATGGATGCGTGGGAGAAAAAAGATCCTATTGCTAATTATGAAAAATTTCTTTTGGATGAAGGCTTACTTTCAGAAACTAGCATTAAAGCAATAAAAGACGATTTTCAAACAGAAATAGATGAGAATCTACATATTGCTTTTAATGAAGATGAAGTTATTTGTGATGAAACAAAAGAATTAAATGATGTGTTTAAGACATATGAATATCAAGATTTTAACCATGGTTCACAAGTAAAAAATATTCGCCTTGTCGACGCCATTTCTGACAGTTTAAAACAGGCTATGGAGCGTCATGACAATCTTGTGATCATGGGGCAAGATATAGCAGATTATGGTGGGGTATTTAAAATCACCGAAGGTTTTATGTATGAGTTTGGTAAAGAACGCGTACGCAATACACCAATTTGTGAGTCCGCAATAGTTTCAACAGCTATGGGACTATCTATTAATGGAATGAAGGCTGTTGTAGAAATGCAATTTGCAGATTTTGTGAGTAGTGGTTTTAATCCTATTGTTAATTATTTAGCAAAATCTCATTACCGATGGAATGAAAAAGCAGATGTAGTGGTGCGTATGCCATGTGGAGCAGGGGTAGGCGCTGGTCCGTTTCACTCACAAACAAATGAGGCATGGTTTACAAAAACACCTGGGCTAAAAGTGGTGTATCCAGCATTCCCTTATGATGCAAAAGGACTTTTGGCAACAGCAATTAACGATCCTAATCCAGTCTTATTTTTTGAGCATAAGGCATTGTATCGTAGCTTGTATCAAGATGTTCCCTTAGACTATTACACCATTCCATTTGGAAAAGCAGCCCTTATTAAAGAAGGAAAAGATGTCTCTATAGTTTCATATGGTGCAGGAGTACATTGGGCATTAGAGACCCTGAATACCAATCCAGAAATTAATGCCGATTTGTTAGACCTAAGAACCTTACATCCTTTAGATATAGAAGCAATTTATGCTTCTGTCAAAAAAACAGGACGATTAATCATCTTACAAGAAGACAGCCTTTTTGGGGGTATTGCCAGTGATATCTCAGCATTAGTAATGGAGAATTGCTTTGAATATTTAGATGCGCCAGTAAAAAGAGTGGCAAGTTTAGAAACTCCAATACCATTTGCTAAAAAACTAGAAAACAACTACTTACCTAAAGAAAGATTCACCCAAGGTTTATTAGATTTACTAGCCTATTAGCATTTGCGCTAATAATAAATTTCTTCGCATTAATACAACTGCTTCATAATGCGGAACTTGCAAGTGTTAACAATAAATTAACATTGTCAAAAAAATCTAAAATGCGTTTTAGACGTATATAGTTTACCTAAATAAATAATAGTATTATGAAGAAAATTGTAGTAGCAAGTCTAATATTGACTGTACTTTTATCATCATGTTCCGCCTCCAAAGCGATTCATCAAAAACGTAATTTAATAAGTGGCACATGGATTTTAACTAATATATCCTTTGCCGATCAACCTGGCACTTTTAAGTCTGTTTTATTCAACGATGCCCAAGACATTTGTTTTGAGGGCAGTAATTGGTTTTTCAGAGATAACAACAGTACAGGGCGTTATACGATAAACCCTTCTAGTTTATGTACAGGCGGTGATCGTTTTATTCGCTGGTCTGTTATCGATAATGATTATGGCACAAGTCAGCTTCAATTCAAACCAATCGACGAAAATAGAAAAGATATTTCTGGAGGTCTAGGATATCGTTTAGATATTACTTTATTAACAGCAACTAATATGACCTTAAAATCAAAGGTTACTGCAAACGGATCTCCTGTTTCAGTTATTTATGAATTTACTAAACAACAATAAGAAAGATGAAAAATATAGCAATAAAGATAAGTTCGATAGTAATGATTTTAGCGCTTACAGTAAGTTGTAACGCCGTAAAAAATGCTAATAATAAGCAAAAAGGCGCTGTAATTGGTGCTGGTAGTGGTGCTGCAATTGGCGGAATCATTGGAAACAATGTTGGAAACGGAAAAAACACTGCCTTAGGCGCAATAATAGGTGCTGTTGTTGGTGGCGCTGCTGGTGGATATATCGGTAACCGAATGGACAAGCAAGCAGAGCGTATTGAAGAAGAAATCCCAGGTGCAGAAGTAACGAGAGTTGGCGAAGGTATTAATGTAGTTTTTAACGAAGATGCTGGTGTTTATTTTGACACCAATAAAGCTGTTGTAAAAGGAACTTCTGCTAGTACGTTAGATCGCCTAGTCGGGATTCTTAAAGAGTATCCAGATTCTAATATTTTAGTAGAAGGACATACGGATAGTGCTGGTGCTGACGAATACAACATGAATCTTTCGAAGCAAAGAGCACAATCGGTTTCTAACTATTTAATAGAAAAAGGAATTTCTTCAGGTCGTTTAACTACAAAATGGTATGGTGAAACACAACCAAAATCAGATAATTCAACTGCTGAAGGAAAAGCTAAAAACCGTAGAGTAGAAATGGTGATTGTTGCTAGTGACTCTTTAAAAGAAGAGGCAATTCAAAAAACGCAATAAGCAATAGTATTTTAGTACTATATGTAAAATAAATCCTGGTACTTCTGCCGGGATTTATTGTTTAAATGGGTATCTTCACTAGAGTGAATACGTATGATACAATTATTATTGGAGGAGGTTTAGCTGGACTTACGGCTGCCATACACTTATCGCAAAAAAACCATCGTGTTCTTATTTTTGAAAAACAAAAGTATCCGAATCATAAAGTATGTGGAGAGTATGTCTCCAATGAGATTATCCCCTATTTAAATACCCTAGGCGTTACCTTGCCTAATGCTGTGGATATAGACACCCTACAATTCTCAACAATACAAGGAAATTCCATTACTACCAAGCTCCCCTTAGGAGGTAAGGGTATTAGCAGGTATGCTTTTGATTATTTACTATACAAGAAAGCCCTTGATTTAAAAGTAACTTTCATTTTCGAAGGAGTTAACTCTATTAAATTCGATACTGATATTTTTAATATTACAACTGATTCTGGTGTGAAATTCAGTTCTAAAACAGCGATTGGCGCTTATGGAAAACGGTCAAACTTAGATAAAGCGCTGAAACGAAATTTTATAGAAAAGAAGTCTTCATGGTTAGGCGTAAAAGCACATTATCAGCTTCCTGATTTCCCAGAAAACTTCGTAGCATTGCATAATTTTAGAGGAGGTTATGGTGGATTATCTAAAACAGAAACTGGAGTAGTTAATTTTAGTTATCTAGTTAATTACAAGAGTTTTAAGTCAGAAAAAGATATGCAACACTTTAATAAAAAAGTGGTCTCTGAAAATCCGTTTTTACGTGCCTTTTTAAAAGAGGCTATTCCTATATTTGAGCAACCCTTAAGTATTGCTCAAATATCATTTCAACAAAAAGAAGCGGTGGAGCAACATATGCTCATGTGCGGTGATTCGGCAGGACTTATACATCCACTTTGCGGTAATGGAATGGCGATGGCTATTCATAGTGCAAAAATAGCCAGTGAGCTACTTACAACCTATTTAAGTGCTCCAGAACCAAATCGGAAATTATTAGAAGCAACGTACAAAAAACAGTGGAATAAAGCGTTTAAACATCGGCTTTGGATCGGAAGAAAACTACAATGGCTTTTGCTACATGATAAATTATCAAATATCACCATGAAACTTGTGTCCAAATCACCAAAACTACTACAGCTACTTATTAAGCAAACCCATGGAAAACCAATCGTATGTTAATCAATTTATCAAATAGAAGCAGCCAGCCGGAGTTGATGGATAGTTTTGAAGAGCCTGTAACATCACTGCAGCTCGTATTTCAAGACATTAATCGGGTGAATAGTATGTTAGGTGGAAATAAGATTACGATAAACGCTATTCAACATTTGATTGCGACCAGCCAAAAGGAGAAGTATATTGTTGTAGATATGGGTTGTGGAGATGGTCATATGCTTAGAGAAGTAGCCTTCTATTTTAGAAAGCATAATTTAAATGGTGAGTTTATTGGGATCGATCTCAATAAAAATGCTCTTGAAATCGCTCGTAATAATTCTAAAGACTACCCCAAAATTAGCTATTTGTATCAGGATATTTTAACCCTTGGGGAGGGAGACTTAAAATGTGACATTTTGATAAATACCTTAACCATGCATCATTTCACCGATGATCAAGTGCTTGTATTCTTAAAAAAATTCAATTCCCTTGCGCGAATTGGGGTTGTGATTAATGATTTACAAAGAAGTAGATGGGCATACTATCTTTTTCACCTGTTTAGTGCTATTTTTATAAAAACAAGAATTGCTAAAATTGATGGATTAATCTCGATACGGAGGGCTTTTCTAAAAAAAGAACTGTTATTGTATGCGAGCAAATTGCCTAATGTCTCACATGACATTCAATGGAAATGGGCATTCCGGTATTTATGGATTATGAAGCCAAATCAATGAAAAGAATTACATGAATGATATTCGAATTATATCGGTTGCAAAGCAACTCCCTGAATATAGTAGAGAGACCGCTGATATATTACCTTTAGTTGAAATCTGGCTTGCGGGTCAAGAAGAGCGATTTCGGCGCAAGGTTATAAAGATTTTTGAAGGTGCTGCCGTCGATAAACGGTATAGTATTATGGCACCCGAAGAGGTTTTTATGGCCACTTCTTTTGAAGACAAAAATGCCATTTATGTTCGAGAAGTGAAAAAATTAGGCACTCAAGTATTACAGAAAGCTTTGCAAAAATCGAATTGGAAGCCAGATTCATTGGATTATATCATCACGGTGAGCTGTACGGGTATCATGATTCCTTCTTTAGATGCTTATTTAATTAATGACTTAAATTTAAGACAAGATATTGTGCGGTTACCTGTTACCGAAATGGGCTGTGCCGCCGGTGTTTCCGGACTTATTTATGCAGCAAATTTTCTAAAAGCTAATCCGAATAAAAGGGCAGCAGTTATAGCCGTAGAAAGTCCGACTGCCACTTTTCAGTTACATGATTATTCCATGGCAAACATGGTAAGTGCTGCTATTTTTGGTGATGGTGCTGCCTGTGTGCTCCTTTCTTCAGAGGAAAATGCAGTAGGACCAAGAATACTGGGAGAAGAAATGTATCATTTTAAAGATGCTACGCATATGATGGGGTTTGATTTAACCAATAATGGCTTACAGATGATTTTAGATCCCGAAGTTCCTGCTACTATTGCAGCACATTTCCCGGAGATTGTACATCCATTTTTAAAAAAGAATGGTAGCGCTATTGAAAAAGTAAATCATTTGATCTTTCATCCTGGCGGCCGTAAAATAGTACAAACCGTAGAAGAGCTTTTTGGGGCCTTAGGGAAAAATATCGAGGATACTCGTGAAGTACTCCGTCTTTATGGCAATATGAGTAGCGCTACTGTTTTATACGTTTTAGAGCGTTTTTTAGATAAAGAGATTCCTAAAGGAGAACAAGGATTATTACTTAGTTTTGGCCCGGGATTCTCCGCACAACGCATCTTATTAGAATGGTAATTTTCTAAATATAAATTAAAATGAAAAAATATATCAGTTCAAGTGTTTTATACGTAGTGCAACGAAGTGAAAAATGTATCGAGAACCATACGAAACACAAGGCTTCTCGATACTAATTATTTTTCAGCTATAGCTTCACAATAATTCACTCGAAGTGACAACAATGAGAACAATGAGTAAATGTCATTTTTATGAAGTGGCAACAGTAAAAATAAAGCGCAAATGTCAGTTCGAGTGTTTTATACGTAGTGCAACGAAGTGAAAAACGTATCGAGAACCGTTATAAACAAATCGCTTCTCGATACTAATTATTTTTCAGCTAAGGCTTCACAATAATTCACTCCAAGTGACAATAATGAGAACAGTGAGTAAATGTCAGTTTTATGAAGTAGCAACAGTAAAAATAAAGCGTAAATGTCAGTTCGAGTGTTTTATGCGTAGTGAAACGAAGTGAAAAACGTATCGAGAACCGTTATAACCAAATCGCTTCTCGATACTAATTATTTTTAAGCCAAGGCTTCACAATAATTCACTCGAAGGGACAAGAATAGGAACAAAGAATACATATTAATTGATAACTCATTTAACAAATGCAAGAACCATCCGAAAAAAAATGGGCAATCATCCTTGGTGGGAGTAGTGGATTGGGTTTAGCTACCGCCAAAAAATTGGCACAGCATAATTTTAACCTTATCATCGTTCATCGCAGTAGACGAAGTGATTTAGAGCAGATTCAAATCGATTTTAAAGCTATAGCATCCAACGGAATTCTGCTTAAAAATTACAATGTAGATGGCACCAATCCGGATAAGAGAGTGGAAGTGATTGAAAATATTCAATCTTGGATCGGCACTGGTAAAATACAGGTTTTAGTACACAGTATCGCGAAGGGAAACCTTAAACCTATGTATTCCAAAACTGAAAAAGAATTAGAGCATCAAGATTTTAGTATTACCCTTGATGCCATGGCGATAAGTTTGTACGATTGGACCAAAGAGCTAGTGAAACATCATTTGATTGCTGAGGATACTCGGATAATTTCTTTTACAAGTGAAGGAAATAGCAAGGCAATACCCAATTATGCGGCCGTTTCGGTCGCGAAAGTGGCCCTAGAAGCTATTACCCGGAATATTGCCTTAGAATTCGCTCCTATCGGAATTAAAGCGAATTGCATTCAAGCTGGAATTGTGGAAACAGCCTCCTTTAAAATGATTCCCGGTCATGAACGTATTAAAGAAAGTGCCCTAAGCCGAAATCCGAATAAAAGATTAACGCTACCTGAGGATGTGGCTAATGCCGTTTATTTGTTGACCATGAACGAAGCGAAATGGATTACAGGAACAGTTATTAAAGTAGATGGAGGAGAAAGTTTACACTAATATGGAATACCAAAATATCATAGATCAGTTACCCTATACGGCTCCGTTTTTATTCGTAGACGGACTAGACGCAATCAATAATGATGGGGTATCAGGGTTTTACACCTTTAAAAAAGACGCTGATTTTTACGAAGGTCATTTTAAAGACAATCCTGTTACTCCAGGCGTACTTTTAACGGAGTGCTGTGCCCAAATTGGATTGGTATGCCTAGGAATTTACTTATTTACTTCAAGTAATACTTTAAGTGATTCTCAATTGCAAGTTGCTTTTACCAGTTCAGAAATGGAGTACTCTTTACCAGTCTATCCAGATGAAAAAGTATGGGTAACTTCTGAAAAAATATACTTTCGATTTCAAAAATTAAAATGTAAAGTAAAAATGCATAATGCAGCAGGTAAATTAGTCTGCAAAGGCACTCTGGCAGGAATGATTAAAAGTATAGCGAATGAATAATCGGGTAGTCATTACAGGCTTAGGCGTTTGCGCTCCAAACGGAGTTACTATTGCTGATTTCACCCAATCCTTAAAAAATGGAACAAGTGGTATTCGTTTTCATCAAGAATTGGCAGATTTAGAATTTGGTTGTCACATTGCTGGAAAACCACAATTAAACGATGCGCAGATCCAACAGTATTTCACCCCATTACAATTGCGCGCCTTAAATTCCACCGGTATTATTTATGGCGTTATCGCGGGTACAGATGCTTGGAGAGATGCTAAATTACCCATCGAAAATAATGCCTCTCCTGATTGGGAAAACGGAATTATTTTTGGAACAGGAATACTAGGCGTAGATCAATTTCGGGAATCGATACATTTAATTGATGCCAAAAATACACGGAGATTAGGGAGTACTTCCGTAATGCAAACTATGGCTAGTGGCATTAGCGCCTATCTAGGCGGTATTTTAGGTTGTGGAAACCAGGTAACAACCAATTCATCTGCCTGTACAACAGGAACAGAAGGCGTTTTAATGGCTTATGAGCGCATAAAATCAGGTAAGGCTACAATTATACTTACGGGGAGTTGTAGCGATAGTGGCCCTTATGTATGGGGCGGCTTTGATGCTATGCGAATACTACCGAGAACCTATAATGACAATCCTGCTGAAGCTAGTAGACCTATGAGTGCCTCTGCTGCTGGTTTTGTCGCAGGCAGTGGGGCAGGAGCACTGGTATTGGAATCTCTAGATAGTGCTTTAGCACGAGGGGCAAACATATATGCTGAAGTACTTGGTGGTGCTATTAATAGTGGCGGACAAAGAGGCGAGGGCACAATGACTGCTCCGAATAGTGAAGCGGTGCAACGTTGTATTACCGAAGCCGTAAAAGATGCTGGTATCAGCCCAGCTGCAATTGATGTAATCAACGGCCATCTAACCGCTACAACGAAAGATGCACTAGAAATAGAGAATTGGAGTAAGGCATTGGCACGTAAGCATGGTGATTTTCCATACATTAATTCATTCAAGGGTATTTTTGGTCATTGTCTCGCAGCTGCAGGGAGTATAGAAATTGTAGCGAGTATGCTACAATTTAAAGAAGGCTTAATTTTTGGAAACAGCAATTGCAACGATGTACACCCAGTTATTTCCACAATGATATCGCCTGATAAAATTCCACAACAGACCTTTAACTATTCCCCTAAAATTCTAGCAAAAGCTAGTTTTGGCTTTGGAGATGTAAATGCATGTGCTATTTTTAAAGCCTATACCCACTAAACCAATAAATATCTTATTTTGCACACTATGGCTACAGAAGAACGCTATCAAAAATTAAAAGAAATTATCAAAATCTACCTTCCTGAAGACGTTTCGGTAACTGAAATCAGGGAAGAAAGTCATTTTATTAATGAGCTGAATATCAATTCTGCCAACCTCGTAGATATTGTACTCGATGTTGAAGATGTCTTTGATATCACTTTAGAAAATGACGATATGGATCAGATGCTCACGGTTAAAGATGCCTTGCAGATTATTCAGGATAAATTAAATGCCAAATAATCTATTCAGTTTCTTCTTCCTCTTTAATAGCCAATGAAGCAATAATACCACCTATCAATGCTATTGAAATTACACCCAATGAAACCCACTCTGGTATTTCTATTTGATGTGAAAAAAGCATTTTTAAACCCACAAAAGCAAGAATTACCACTAAGCTATAATTGATAAAACGGAATTTCTGTAACATCCTTGAAATAAGGAAATACATAGACCTTAAGCCCAATATTGCCAGAATATTAGAACTAAAAACAATAAATGGGTCGGCTGTAATGGCTAAAATGGCCGGAATACTATCCAAAGCAAATAAAATATCGGTAAGTTCTATAATTATTAAAGCAACAAAGAGGGGAGTGGCAGCATTAACACCCATCCGCTTCACAAAAAAATCATGGTTAGTTATCGTTGAGGTTATGGGATATATCTTTTTAATCTGTCGGAAAACAAACGATTTTTTAGGATCAAAATCCTGTTCATCACCTTTGAGCATTTTGAAAGCGGTATATAAAAGAAATACACCGAACACATATATAATCCAATCAAATCGAGTAATCAAGGCGACTCCAAAAAGAATCATCAATGCACGAAAAACAATAGCACCTAATATCCCCCAAAACAAAACTCGGTGTTGGTAGATAGGTGGAATCTTAAAAGTTGAAAATATTACAGCGATAACAAACACATTATCAATACTTAAGGATAATTCAATTAAATAACCTGTTATATACTTTAGTACCGCATTATCTGGCGTTAAACCGGTAGGATTAGCTATTAATCCCGCAGAGAACAACCAATAAATAACAGCACTAAAAGCCATGGCTACGCTCACCCAGACCATAGTCCAAATACCCGCCTCTTTTGTTTTTATAACATGATCTTCCTTATTAAAAACTCCAAGGTCTAAGGCTAGAAAAATGATAATTAAAACCAGAAATAGAATCCAAATTAGCATAGATAATTTTTTAAGATTGTAAATGTACTAATCATTATAGTATCCTGAATAAACAAGTACAAATTTTTACAAGTATACCATAAGTACAAGCGAAGCTGAAATCGTTCATAAAATGACTGAAATTGTACTGTTCTTGCGCTATTTTTCTTATTTTTAAAAAGAATAGACCAACATACCATACGAAACTAACTAATTCCTTTATTCCTCATGAAAAAAAACAATATAATTCTGTTTCTCCTATTAGTCTTTATCCTAAGTATAGGAACAACGATTCAAGCACAATCAGAAATTCTTAAAAAGCTTGAAGAGATCGCCATAATAGATCAAAAAGTAATGATGCCTATGCGAGATGGAATTCGGTTGGCCACGGATATTTATAGACCCAAGACTGGTGGACCTGTGCCAATACTATTTTCTAGAACGCCCTACAACTTTAATACGTGGAGGGATGGAGAAGAAACAACACGAGCCTTGGAAACAGCGCTTAAAATGGTAGAAAGAGGTTATGCCTATGTAGTTCAGAATGAACGTGGAAGGTATTTTTCTGAAGGAGAATGGGATATCCTAGGAACTCCTTTAACAGATGGCTATGATGCTTTTACTTGGATGAAAAATCAAACATGGTCCAATGGGAAAATAGGCACTTTAGGATGTTCTTCTACTGCCGAATGGCAAATGGCTGTTGCTGCTCTTGACCATCCCTCACATGCTGCTATGGCCCCACAGGGATTTGGTGCAGGGATAGGAACAGTAGATGGGTATCAGGAACAGGGCAATTGGTACCGAGGTGGAGCAGAGCAATTATTGTTTTTTTCATGGCTTTACGGCGTAGAACACGATACCTTTAAACCACGCATTCCAGCAGGTGCTACCCAAGAAGATCTCATACGTATTTCTAGGTTTTATGATCTGGCTCCTGAAAACCCACAGGTAGATATGGCGGAGGCATTATCGCATTTACCCATTCAGGATATATTAAAAAACATAAACGGAAAAAAGGAAATTTTTGATCAAATGGTACAACGGAAACCCAATGATCCGGAATGGTTTAAAGGTGGGCTGTATCATGAAACCATGCAATTGGGAGTACCTAGTTTTTGGTTTGCCTCGTGGTACGATGTATCCATAAGTCCTAATTTAGCACTGTTCAATCACGTGCGCAATACTACTAAAGATGCAGCTATACGTGACAATCAATATTTAGTGATTGCACCTACTTTACATTGCGGGTATACAAGAGCTACAGAAAATACTGTGGTTGGCGAACGTAGCGTTGGGGATGCACGATTAAATTATGAGGAGCAAATTTTTGCTTGGTTTGATTTATGGTTGAAGGGAGAAGCAAATGATTTTAAAGAAAAAACACCACGTGTACAGTATTACACGATGGGTAGTAACAAGTGGCAAGCATCAGAGAGCTGGCCTCCTAAAAAGGCTAGAATGAAAACTTATTACTTAACAAGTAATGGTAATGCGAATACCCGTAATGGAGATGGTGTTTTAAGTACCAGAGCTCCTAAGCAAGATCATTTCGATTCATTTATCTATGACCCTATGAACCCTGTTACTTCATATGGAGGCAATGTATGCTGTACTGGTAATGCTATACAAGGGGGTTCTTTTGATCAGCAAGAGATGGAAAATAGAGCGGATATATTGGTATATACTACAGCGCCATTAACTGAAGGTATCGAAGTTTCGGGTTTTATAGAAGCTAAATTATTTGTTTCTTCTGATGTAAAGGATACCGATTTTACAATAAAATTAATAGATGTGTATCCTGATGGTCGTGCGTATAATTTAGATGAAACCATACAACGTGCACGGTATAGAGAAGGGTATGACAAGGAAGTATTTATGGAGAAAGATAAAGTGTATGAAGTGAATTTAACCCCGATGTCCACGAGCAACTATTTTATGGCAGGACATAGCATACGTATTGAAATTTCAAGCAGTAATTTTCCTCGTTTTGCAAGAAACCTAAATACTGGGGGTAATAATTTTGATGAAAAAGAAGGGATAACCGCCCATAATACGATTCACCATGGTAAAAAACAAAATTCTCAAATTAGAATACCTATCGTAGGGAAGTAGTATTTTGATAAAAAACGGATTTAAGAAGGGGAGTGGCGTACTTCGAAACCATAATATTATCCTATCAAAAAGCCCAAACAATTGCTTGTTTGGGCTTTTTTTATGTACTTAGGTATTCGGGTTTATTTAATTCTACTTAATTTATCTTTCCGTTTTCGAAGCTTACGCTCTAATTCATCCACAGATTTTACAATAGACGCTTCAAAACTACCATTGCTAGATTCGGCAAATAATTGTGGCCCAGGAATGCTTAATCGAATATTACATATCATCCCTGTGTCAGGTTTAGATGTATTCTCGATTTTAAAGAAAACATCAGCGCGAATTATATTATCGAACTTATCGAAAAGCTTAGAAAGTTTTTTCCCTGTGAATATTTCTAGCCTTTCACTTGCTTTGACGTCGTCATACTCATAATTGATATTCATATATTTTATATTTTAAAATGATACTTGTTTTTAATTTGACTTTTGATAGGAACTTAAATATACCACAAATTTTCATTAAAGTTATTGTTAAAAGTGCATTAATACTATATTAAATTCTATTCTTCTTGAATAATAATTCGTAAATTAATAGGACTATTAAAACTATTCCTATGAAATATTTTAAGAGTACCACAGAATCACAAGAAAGTGTACGAATTACGGACAATTATATCGTTAAATTAGAACGATATACTCAAGATTTGGCGTTACTGCAAGCCAAATTAAATAAGTATACTTGTGAACCAAAAACAAAAGATTTATTTGAACGTAGAAATTTTTTAAAACAGCAAATGTTGCGGCTACAAAAATCGAATCAAGAAATAATCCGTTCATTGCGAGAACGAAAAGAACTTATGGAAGATCAGTTGGAGCGCGTAAAAACACAATTTGATGAATTTATGAGTCTGCAGTCTGCCTTACAAGATTATGTGACGCATAACCACTGAATAACTAGGCATAAAAGCATTTTTTATCGCCATACATCTTAACTTAATATATCATGAAAATAGGAATAGTACTTTCATTTTTTTTTATACTTATTGCCTGTGGTAGTTCTAAAACTCGCGTAGCGCCAACAGCAGAAAGTAGGGCATTAGACGCGTTGGTAGCGGCTAGGGCTTTTATGATCGAATCTACATGGGCATCGCCAAGTGCCACTAGCAGTATGAATGCCATTGCCAATAGTGGATTATTAGGAAATGGAAATTCCGCCGGGAATATAAATCTATTGGGAAATTCAAATTTCTTTAAAATGGAAGGTGATACCATTTCTGCCAATTTACCCTATTTTGGGGAACGGCAAATGGGTGGTGGGTACACAAGTGAAAGTGGTATTAAATTTAAAGGAGTGCCAGATAATTTAACGATAAAAAAAGATGCTATTACGCAGCGTTATACCATGTCATTTAAAATAAGTGAAGCTATAGAGGCATACACCATCTATATTACATTATTCCCAAATTGGAGTAGCAGTATGTCTATTAATAGTACACAGCGAACATCAATTAACTATAAAGGTGACGTTTCTGCCCTACCAGAAAAAAAGTAAAATACGACTTTAATAAAGCTTCAAACACAGTGATTGAAGCTTTTTTTATGCCCGTAATTGAAGGATTGACATCAAGTGTCCCTATAAAATTCCTTTATCTTTAGGTTTTTGTGGACTACTAAGGAATAAAATACGACTTTTGCAGCCCTAAATATTGAAGAAAGCATGACAGAAAGAGACGAATTTTTTATGAAAAGAGCAATAGCCCTTGCAGCAGAAGGTATGAATACCAATGCAGGTGGACCTTTTGGAGCTGTTGTTGTAAAAGATGATGAAATTATAGCAGAAGGTTACAATAAAGTAACCTCTACCAATGATCCAACAGCACATGCCGAAGTAGTGGCGATACGCGAAGCTTGTAAAAAGTTGAACAATTTTGAATTGACTGATTGTACGATATATACGTCCTGTGAACCTTGCCCCATGTGTTTAGGAGCCATTTATTGGACAAGACCAAAAATGGTTTTCTTTGGTTGCAATCGGGAAGATGCTGCAGCTATTCAGTTCGATGATCAGTTTATATATGACGAAATTGAAAAGGATATTGATGGTCGTCAAATAAAATTTGTACAATTATCACGTAAAGAAGCTTTAGAAGTTTTTAATCAATGGGATGCAAAACAGGACAAAACTGCCTATTAGTAGTACCTATACGCCAAAAGTAATAAAGGAATGAACAGTTTTATTCAAGATAATTTAAAAGCCATTTATTACGTCTTAACTATACTTGGCTTAGTAGTACTCTTACTTATTTTAACCAATTATTCGCTCAATTGGTTAAAGCGTAAATTGCAAAACAAATTTCCTCACCAAGAATCAAATACGTTAAACCTTTTACGGCGTATACTAAAAACTTTGTGGGTTGTTTTAGGAATTATTGCTATCCTTTTTGTCTTTATTGATGAGCAATATTACCACCGGGTACAGAAAGATTTTTGGCTTATTTTCTATTTAGGATTTGTTCTTGTACTCACTATAGTAAGTGTATCGGTAGTACAAATGCTTTTTGCACGTGCTATTGCGAAGCGGGTAGAAGAAAAAAGTGATCCGACAAGCTATAAGTTTTTAAGAAATTTGGCCGTTTTCGCCGTGTATTTTTTAGGCGTGTTGTTTGCCGTTATGGCATTCCCATCTTTACGTGGACTGGCACAAACAGCCTTAGGTGGGGCAGGAGTAATTGCGCTTATTGCGGGAGTAGCTTCACAAGAAGCTTTAGCAAACTTAGTAGGGGGTGTGTTTATCATTACATTTAAACCCTTTAAAATTTTCGATATTATTCGTATTTCTGATGATATGGTCGGTACTGTAATTGATATTACCTTACGGCACACTGTAATACGGAATTTTGAAAATAAAATGATTGTCGTACCCAATTCCATCATCAATAAGGAAAAGCTTATCAATTATGATTTAGGTGATCGTAAATGCTGTCAGTGGATTGAGATCGGTATTTCATATGATAGCGATATTGATTTGGCTAAAAGCATCATGCGGAAAGAATGCATGGAACACCCTAATTTAATTGATAATAGAAACGCTTTAGAAATCAAAAACGGAGATTCTAAGGTATTGGTGCGGGTGATAGGACTTAATGAATCTGAAGTCACGCTAAGAGCTTGGACCTGGGCACAGGATTATACATCGTCATTTGTGATGAAATGCGATTTACTAGAAAGTATCAAAAAACAGTTTGATGTTCAGGGAATTGAAATTCCGTTTCCACACAGGACAATGGTTTTTAAAGAAAAGCAATTGGCTGAATTGAAGAAACAATTGCATACGAATTCTCCGGAAGAAGATTAAAGAATCGGCGAGATGTTTACCGCATTTGTTCTCTTTTCTTCGGATGATTACTAGTGCCAATAGCTAAAATAAAGTCAGAATTTACCAAGTTTTCAATTTGTGGCATCATAATTGAAATGTGTATAGTAATTATTAATATTTAATTATAAGTACAATGAGTAAAGGAACAGTAAAATTCTTCAACGATGCAAAAGGCTTCGGATTTATTACAGAAGAAGGTTCAACGAACGATCATTTCGTTCACATTTCAGGATTAGTAGATGAGATACGCGAAGGCGATGAAGTCGAATTCGAACTAACCCAAGGAAAAAAAGGATTAAACGCGGTAAACGTAACAGTTATAGAATAAGACGCTTAAACTTTAAATGCAATGCCCATCATTTCTGATGGGCATTTTTTTTGTGCTAATGTTTTTGACGCGCGATCTTTTTGAATTATTCTGTGGATGATTTAAAAAGTCGGCGGGTGGATGCGGTTGGACTTAATTGTACTACAGTTGGAGCACAAATAGAAGTTGACATTTTACTAGTATTGGGGTTGTGTTGAAATATTCTATTTTACATACGCGAGCTTTTTAATTATCCTGTGGATGAATTAAAAAGTCGGCGGGTGGATGCGCTTGGACTTAATTGTAATACCGTTGGAGCACAAATAGAAGTTGATATTTTACTAGTATTGGGGTTGTATTGAAATATTCTATTTTACATAATATAAATTATAGTACATTTTGCATTATTGGTTTAGCCAGTGGCTGAAGCAATAATCAAGAAGGTTGGCGCGCTGGCGAAATTCCACAGAAGTTTAATCCAAGTAGCTATAATTCAATATTATGTAAAATATCCCAGAAGCATTTGTTTTCATAAGAATAATTGGAACTTGGGTCATTAAACTAATAAGCGGTTT
>TARA_R110002050_G_scaffold94765_2_pt1 | contig 145156 bp, 130 predicted proteins | sample TARA_R110002050 | Tara Oceans TARA_R110002050 (sample SAMEA4396988) | marine metagenome | biome: Polar Biome; feature: [DCM] deep chlorophyll maximum layer (ENVO:01000326); material: water (ENVO:00002006), including particulate matter (ENVO:01000060) such as... | depth 25 m
ACCAGGAACAGCTTTTCTTATTTTGGCTATAAACACATCACCAACCGAAAAGTTATTAACTCCTTCATCTTTCTGTAATTCAATAAGTTTTCCATCTTTTAATAAGGCAAAATCAACTTCTTCGGAACTAGATCTAATGATCAATTCTTTATCCATTTAGTTAATTTTTATCCATACTTTCTAGTTCACAGTTTCCGTTTTACAGTAATTTTTACTGCTAACTGCAACTGTTTACTGAATGGTACAGATGGATTATACATTATTTAGTCAATTAATTAAAAATTAATTGACTTCACAGGATTTTTTAAATCCGTGGAGTTCAAAAAGCACTTAATATAAGTGTGAAATTTTGATGAACTCATTTCAAAGAACGTTTTGTTTTTAAAACCAAAAAAAGTAGTTAATCTAACTACTCTTTTGTGGTTTATTTTTTCTTCTTGTGACGGTTAGCGCGTCTGCGTTTTTTACGCTTATGCGTTGCTACCTTATGTCTCTTACGTTTTTTACCACTTGGCATACATTGAGTTTTTTAAATTAATAATTTATTTTAATATTTTATTTAACGTCTACATTTGTTTTAACGCCTTCAACAAAAACTTTTGCTGGCTTAAATGCAGGAATATTATGAGCTGGTATTTTAATTGTGGTATTTTTAGAAATGTTTCTACCAGTTTTCTCAGCTCTAGTTTTAATAATAAAGCTTCCAAAACCTCTTAGGTAAACATTATCACCACTTTCTAAAGAAGTCTTTACTTCTTCCATAAATGTTTCAACAGTTGCTTGAACATCACCTTTTTCAATTCCTAATTTATCAGAAATTTTCGCTACTAAATCCGCCTTCGTCATTTTTAATATTTTTATTTTTAGATTACTATATATAATTTTAAAGGGATGCAAATATAGGAATTAAATATTCAATATTTCAAACCTAATTCATTAAAATTTAAGATTATAAACGTTTATTTTTGTTCGCTCTATTTATTCAATTAATGATATTTTCAAAAACACTAACTCATTGGTATTCAATTAACAAACGAAATTTGCCGTGGAGGCAAACCAATAACCCTTATTACATTTGGTTGTCAGAAATTATTTTACAGCAAACACAAGTGAAACAGGGCTTGCCATATTACGAAGCTTTTGTTGCAAAATACCCTACTGTTTTTGATCTTGCAAATGCCAACGAAAGCGATGTATTAAAACTTTGGCAGGGACTTGGGTACTACTCGCGTGCTAGAAATTTACATGCTACTGCTAAACATGTTGCAAATGAATTAAAGGGAGCGTTTCCAAATAATTATAAAGACTTATTAAAGCTAAAAGGTGTAGGCGATTATACAGCAAGCGCTATTGCTTCTATTTGTTTTAATGAAGTAGCAGCAGTAGTAGATGGTAATGTTTATAGAGTATTATCGCGTTATTTTGGAATTGACACACCTATTAACTCATCAAAAGGCTCTAAAGAGTTTAAGCAATTAGCTCAGGAATTAATAGATGTCGAAAACCCAGCCGAGTTTAATCAAGCCATTATGGAATTTGGAGCTACGCAATGTAAACCTCAAAATCCTGATTGTAATATTTGTCCGTTTCAAGATGTATGTATAGCTTTTAATAAAAACAGAATTAGTGATTTGCCTGTTAAAATTAAATCCGCGAAAGCGAAAAAGAAACACTTCAATTTTTTAGTTTTTATTTCTAAAGATGAAAAAACCATATTGCAAAAAAGAGAAGGAAAAGGTATTTGGCAAAACTTATATCAGTTTCCGTTAATTGAAACTGAAAAGGAAGTTGATGATAAATCCTTAAAATCTTTAATAACCGAACATGATTTACTAAAAGATATTTCTTTTGAATTGGTACCATATAATAAGGAGGCTATTATTCATAAATTATCACACCAACATTTGTATACTAAATTTTGGATTGTTAATGTAGATGTGCTTAAAGAAGAAGGTGTTTTAATTGGTGAAATTCATGATTATCCAGTACCCATATTAATTGGAAATTTTATAGAAAAATTTAATTTTTAGAATATTCTCAAACGTTATACGTTTAATTTTTTGTTAAAATTACTATTCCTGTAACATTGGGAACCTATAAAAGTAAAGCTTTTTTTTGCTAATTTTTTATTTTTGAATAGATTAGTGATACAATCACATTTTTTTTATTAATTTTAAACAAATGGAAAGCAATTCTTTACTTTTGCTCTCTTAAAATAATAAAAGTTATGTCTGGAACATTAAATAAAGTGATGCTAATTGGGCATTTGGGCGATGAAGTGAAAATGCATTATTTTGAAGGAGGAGGCTGTGTTGGTCGTTTTCCTTTAGCAACAAATGAAACATATGTAAGTAAGCAAACTAATGAGCGCGTTACTAACACAGAGTGGCATAATATTGTAGTTAGAAATAAAGGTGCCGAAATTTGTGAAAAATATTTAAGCAAAGGTGATAAGGTTTATATTGAAGGACGCTTAAAAACAAGAAAATGGCAAGACGATAAAGGAGCAGATAGATATTCTACTGAAATTCAATGTACAGATTTTACATTTTTATCAACTAAAAAAGAAAGTGAAAATAGTACATCAAATACTCCAGTAGCTCAAAAACCTGCTGCTAATACCCAACAACGAAGTAGCGAACCTGCTGTAGAAGATAATGATGATCTACCATTTTAATAATATGTTCGATGTTTTATCGAAAGCCATATGTTTAACTAAAACCATAGTAATTGGATCCTGACCCCGCGAGTTTTAAAACTTTTTTATTAGCAATTGATTTTTCATTTGCATTTGGCAATGTATTGTTGTTTTTTCTTTTAGCTTGTTCTGCGCTTATTTCTGGAGCTGAAGTTGCTCTTTTTTCACTTTCTAAAACAGACATTGAAGCAGGGTTAGAAGCAAAGTCAAAACGCATTCAAATTATTTCAAAATTATTAGAACGCCCAAAAAAATTATTAGCCACTATTTTAGTAGCTAATAATTTTATAAATATAGCCATCGTAATTTTGTTTGCTTATATAGGTAGTGTTTTATTTGAGTCTATAGCAAATCCGATACTTCAATTTACTTTAGAAGTTATTATTGTTACTTTTTTGATTTTACTTTTTGGCGAAATTTTGCCTAAAATTTATGCGAGTAGAAATAATTTAAAGTTTGCCAGTTTTATGGCATACCCTTTAAAGGTTTTAGATATTCTGTTATCACCTGTAAGCTTGCCAATGCGAAGTGTTACGTTAGCAATACATAGAAAATTAGGAAAGCAAAAGTCTAATTTAAGCGTCGATCAATTATCTCAAGCGTTAGAATTAACAAGCGAAGAAGATACCACAAAAGAAGAGCACAAGATTTTACAAGGTATTGTGTCTTTTGGAAACACCGATACAAAGCAGGTTATGCGTCCTAGAATTGATATTTTTGCGCTTAATATCGAACAGAAATACGCTGATATCATGCCAGAAATAATTGCCAATGGTTATTCTAGAATTCCTGTTTATAAAGATAATATAGATACAATTAAAGGGATTCTTTATGTTAAAGATTTGTTGCCTTATATAGATAGGAAACAGTTTGATTGGATAAGTTTAATACGAGAACCTTTCTTTGTGCCAGAGAATAAGAAGTTAGATGATTTAATGGCAGAGTTTCAAGAAAAAAAAGTGCATTTAGCAGTCGTAGTTGATGAGTATGGTGGTACTTCGGGATTAATTTCTTTAGAAGATATTATTGAAGAGATTGTGGGTGATATTAGTGATGAGTTTGATGATGAAGATTTAATGTATTCTAAGTTAGATAACAATAATTATGTGTTTGAAGGAAAGACAGCTTTAAAAGATTTTTATAAAATTATAAAAGAAGAAGATGCTTCTGTTTTTGAAGATAAAAAAGGAGAATCAGAAACTGTAGCAGGTTTTGTTCTTGAAATTTCTGGAAGTTTTCCTAAATTAAATAGTAAAATAAATTTTCGAAATTATGTTTTTACTATTGAAGCTTTAGATAAAAAACGTATCAAATTAGTAAAATTCACAATAACATAATGGCTAAGAATTTTTGCATTTTATTATTTATTATATCCTGTTTTTCTTGTAGTGAAGATTTTGTGCCAAAACCTAAAGCATTTTTGCGGTTAGATTATCCAACAGCAAAATATGTTGATGCTAAATTAGAATTACCCTTTACTTTTGAAACTAACTTATTAGCAACAAAAGTAAGTTCTAAGCAAGTTAAAGCAGCAACAGGAAGTTATGGCTTAAATATTGAATACCCGTTATTAAAAGCTACGTTGTTTTTGACTTACAAACCTATAGAGGGAAATAATATAAACTTAATAAATTATATAAGAGATGCCGAAAATTTTACTCAAAAGCATATGATTAAAGCAGACGAGATTCCTGTGTTTCCTTATGTTAATAAAGAGCGAAAAGTTTATGGTCAGTTTTCAGAAGTTATAGGAGATGTAGCGTCTCCAGCACAATTTTACGTGACAGATAGTGTGAGTCATTTTTTAACAGGGTCTTTATACTTTAATGTAAAAACTAAATACGATTCTATTTTACCAGCAACACACTATTTAGAAAAAGATATAAGGCATATTATGGAAACCATAAAATGGAAATGAGAGGTTTTTTGTTCTGAATTTTAAATAAAAGTGGTATTATTGTTTGTTAATAACAAAGCTTTATTTGAAAATTTTGAAGAGATTTAAAAAAGTAATTGAAACTGAATTATTAGAGTTATTTAGCCAAAAAATACTATTAAATTTTGTGTTTTTTGGCTTTGTTTTTTTAGATGCTTTGGGTGCAGTTTTTCCAAATCATTTAAATAGAAAGATAACAATGTTTGTTGCTTTTCCTTTAATTCTTTTTATATATGTTTTAAATACGAATAAAAAGAATGTGCTATATATAATTTCCTTATTTTTTAATTTTTTAGGAATTTACCATTTTAATAATCCCTATGGGAAATATGATTCTACAGGGTTGATTTATCACGCTATTGCTTTTTTTATTTACTGCGTTATCTTATTTAGACATTTTAAAACATTTAATATGAAGACAGTTTTAAAATTAGCGATACCATTAATTCTATTTGTATGCATGCTTGTATATGTATATTCTGATGGAATGGTTGTGATGCTTGTTTTTAAGGAGATGGTGTTGTACGTTTTTTCGGCAACAGTTTTTGTGTTTATTGCATTTTTACTATTCTTAAATAAAAAGAACAAGGTTAACTATGTTTTAATGTTATCAGGAATTTCTATACTGTTGAGTTCTTGTTTTCAAGGATATAATTTGTTCTTGGATAAGAATAACTTATTTAATTTTTTTGCGGTTATATTTTTTAATTTAACTCATTATTTAATGTGCTTGTATTTGATAAAAAGATCTTCTGGTAAATCATTCTTTTTTAGTCAAACAGAGGCGTAAAAAAGGTTTTAAAAAAAATATAAACAACTTTATGTTTTCTGCAATCTGATGCACAAGCCTTTTCTTTAGCTTTGCAACTTTCTATTCTTGCTTTGGAATTTGTTCAATTTTCATCAATAAGAAATTTGTGTCTCTTTATTTAGTACTTGAAAAAGCATCAACCGTTTTCATGTCGACAACTTTATAAATATCAGCTACTTTTGTAACGGTTTCTTCAAGTAAGCTAGGTGTTACTTTAGCTTCGTTATATTCAACCATAGCTAATTTTTTATCAAAATCTACTTTAGCAGATTTCACACCTTCCATTTTTGCTATTTTCTTTTCAATAGTAGCAGCACAACCAATGGCGCAAGTCATTCCATTAATTGTGAATTCTGCTTTAGCATAAGTGGCATTTGGATCTAATTCTTTTGTTATTTCAGTTGCAACCTCAACAGTTTTAACTTCAGGTTTAGCTTCGTTTTTACAGCTAAAAAAAATAGTTGCAATTACAAATAGGCTTAATATACTTTTTATAGTTTTCATCTGTTTATTGTTTTTTTAATAATTACAAAACTACTAAATATTGCTGTTTTAGGTTGTTAAAAAAGGAAATTATATGATTCTTAATTAATATTAAAAAAGACTATTAGCTTTAAAAATTAATAAAAAATTATTTTAATACATAAATTTTCACGAAATTTAAATACATAATAATACCTGTAAACATGAAAAAAATATCACTTACTCTTAGGTTTGGGCTTGTTATAAGTGCTATTTTAATTGCTTACTTTTTAATTTTAGCATTATTTAATTTGCATACTAATCCTGTGTTTAGCTTTTTTAATGCTATTATTACAGCTTTTGGTATATATGAAGTTGTGCGCTTAAGCAAACTAGAACAACCAGATTCTTTTTCTTATGGAGAAGGTTTTAAGATTGGGCTTACTACTGGTGCTATTGCTACAATATTATTTACTGCTTTTTTCTTGCTTTATTCTACTGAAATTAATGCTGATTTTTTACCTCAATTATTAAATTCTATGAATGGTAGTTTTAATATAAATGAAGGGTTAATTGCTTTTATTGTTGCTATTATGGGATTTGTAACAACTATAGTTTCTACACTGGTTGTTATGCAACTTTTTAAAAACAGTAGAAATATGACTCAAAACAAATAAAACGTTTGTAGATTAATTATTTAACCGTATATTTGCACTCATTTTTGAACAAAATTAATAAATAAAAACGTTACGCTATGTACGCAATTGTAGAGATAGCAGGGCAACAATTTAAAGTTGTTAAAGACCAAAGAGTTTTTGTTAACCGTTTACAAACAGAAGAAGGTAAGAAAGTTTCTTTCGATAATGTTCTTCTTTTAGATGATGGTAACAATGTAACTGTAGGCGCCCCGGCTATAGACGGAGCTCAAGTAGGAGCAAAAGTCTTAAAGCACCTTAAAGGTGATAAAGTTATAGTTTTCAAAAAGAAAAGACGTAAAGGTTACCGTGTTAAAAACGGTCACCGTCAATCTTTAACTGAAATTGTAATTGAAAGTATTGCTGCTTCGGGAGCCAAAAAGGCTACCAAAGTTGAAAACGAGGAAGCTAAAAAAGCTGCCCCAGTAAAAGCAGAAAAAATAGCAGAACCTAAAGTAGAAGCTGCTGCACCAAAAACAGAAGCTACTCAAGATTTAAGCAAATTAACAGTTGCTGAATTAAAAGACATGGCTAAAGCTAAAGGTGTTGATGGTATTTCTTCTATGAAGAAAGCTGATTTAATTGCTGCTTTAAGTTAATTTTAAAATATAAAATCGAAATAAAATGGCACATAAAAAAGGAGTCGGAAGTTCGAAAAACGGTAGAGAATCAGAATCAAAACGTTTAGGCGTTAAGATTTTTGGTGGACAAGCTGCATTAGCTGGAAATATCATTGTAAGACAAAGAGGTAATACACATCACCCAGGTGAGAATGTATACTCTTCAAAAGATCACACATTACACGCTTATGTTGATGGTGTTGTAAAGTTTACAAAGAAAAAAGATAACAAATCTTATGTTTCTATTGAGCCTTTCGAAGCTTAATAAATAATTTTCTTTTAAAAGTTAAAGCCCTTTCTGTTTACAGAAAGGGCTTTTTTTATTTAAGTTTTATTGAAAATATTTCTTCAAGAATAGTTTGCCTCTAGATATGCTGCATTGTCATCTAAAGTTTTTTTTAATGTTAATTAAGTGTAAAATTCAATTGTTTTTAGGTTGATAGATAACCTTTATTTAAAAATTGCTTAAAACACTTGGCTTATTGATTTTGTTATTTCGTTCAATATAAAAAACTAACAAAAATCATGAGAAAAAATTACGTATTATCATTGTTTATTACAATGATATCTTTTTTAACTTTTGCACAAGAAGGTAATATTCAAGGAGTTGTTGTAGACAATGATGGTCTGCAAGTTCCTTTTAGTAACATCTTAATTGAATCTTTAAATAAAGGAACTTATTCAGATGTTGATGGGAATTTTTTATTGCAAGAGGTTCCTGCAGGTAACCAAGCAATCACAGTTAAATATTTAGGTTACGAAGACGCTAAAATGGATGTTTTAGTACAAGATGGTAAAACAGCAACCGTTACAATAACTATTATGTCTAAAGCATTAACATTAGACGATATCGTTATTAACGGGTTTAATAGCGGACAAGCAAAAGCTTTAAATTCTCAAAAAAACAAACAAAATATTACTAACGTAGTCTCAACCGATCAAATAGGGAAATTTCCAGATGCTAATATTGGTGATGCAATAAAACGTATTCCTGGTATCACAATGCAGGTAGATCAAGGAGAGGCACGTAATGTTATTATTAGAGGTTTAGCGCCTCAATTAAATTCGGTTACGTTAAACGGAAGTCGTATACCTTCTGCCGAAGGTGATAACAGAAATGTTCAAATGGATTTAATTCCATCAGACATGATTCAGCTTATAGAAGTTAACAAAGCCGTAACACCAGATATGGATGCTGATGCTTTAGGAGGATCGGTAAATTTAGTAACAAGAACATCTCCTAATGGATTTAGGGTATCTGCAACACTTGGATCGGGTATTAATTTTATTACTAATAAGAAAATACTTAATGGATCTTTTTTAGTTGGAGGAAAATCTGAAAACAAAAAATTTGGATGGATGCTTTCAACCTCTATTAATGACAATGATTTTGGATCAGATGACGTTGAAGCTATTTGGGTAAATGAAGCTGAAAATATAGATGGTGATGATGTAGAAGTAAAACCATATATAGAAGAATCCGATATAAGAACGTATCTAGTTGAACGTATTCGTCGTAGTTTCTCTGCTAATTTCGATTATGCTTTTGATGCTAATAATACTATTTATTTAAAAACCATGTATAACTGGAGAGATGATAGAGAAAATCGATACAGACTACGTTATAAAAAAATTGAAGCAGAATTAGACGCTTCAGATAATATTATAGGTTATACTGGCGAAATAGATAGACAAACAAAAGGAGGTATTGATAATAATAGAAATAAAAATGCGCGTCTTGAAGACCAACGTATGCAAAACTATAGCTTTGGTGGTAACCATTTATTAGGAGACTTACAAATGGATTGGATGACTTCTTTTTCAAAAGCATCAGAAGAGCGTTTAAACGAGCGTTATATTTCTTATAGAGTAAAAGATGTGGCTTTAAATGAAGATTTAACCGATACAGAATTTCCGTTATTGACACCTGTAAATACTAGTGATGTAGATTTTAGCGAATTCGAATTAAAAGAAATAACAGAAGAAAATCAATATACTGATGAAAAAGATTTTAACGCGTTTGTTAATTTTAAATTACCTGTAAACTTTTTTAATACAAATGATGGGTTTGTGAAATTTGGAGTACGATCTAAGGTTAAAAACAAAGAACGTGAAAACAACTTTTTTGAATATTCTCCTTTGAGTTCAAATTTGGATGATTTAACAGCTTTACCATTAGTAAACCAAACAGATTCAGATTACTTAGCAGGAAGTAAATATGCTGCAGGACAATTTGTGGACAATAAGTTTTTAGGAAGTTTAGATTTAAATAATACGTCTTTGTTTGAAGTTGAAGATGTTCCCAGCGAATATGCAAGAGCAAACTATAAAGTAAAGGAGTATGTTTATGCGGGTTATTTTATGGCAAACCAAAAGCTGTCTGATAAGTTTAGTGTGTTAGCAGGTTTAAGAGTTGAAGGAACCAAAACTAAAGCAACAGGAAATCAAATTGAGGATGAAGAAGACATTTTAGGAACTATTACAAAAGAAAAAGATTATATACATGTTTTACCAGGTGTGCATTTAAAATATAATTTAAGTGATAGAACCGTTTTACGTTTTGCATGGACTAACACATTGGCAAGACCAAATTATGCTGATATAGTGCCAAGTAGAGACATTATAACAGATGATGAAGAAATAGTTCTGGGAAATCCAGAGTTAAGTGCTACAACATCTATGAACTTTGATGTAATGGCCGAACATTATTTTAAAAATGTAGGTATTATCTCAGGAGGATTATTTCAAAAAGGAATAAAAGACTTTATTTATACGTATCAATATGAGGATACTACAACTGGTTTTGATGTGTTTCAACCACAAAACGGAGATGATGCTAGTATTTTTGGAGCTGAGGCAAGTTTTCAACGTCAGTTAGATTTCTTACCAGGCTTTGCTAAAAACTTTAGCATTATGTTAAACTATACCTATTTAACATCTAATGCAGATGGTATAAGAAATAGTGATGGAGACGAGAGAACCGATTTAGATTTACCAGGTACAGCACCAAATATGTTTAATGGCTCATTAGCATATACTAGTAACAGATTAAGTTTACGTTTATCTGCAAACTATTCAGATTCTTATATTGATGAAATCGGAGGAAATGCTTTTGAAGACAGATACTACGGCGAGCAATTTTTAGTCGATTTTAATGGGTCTTACAAAATAGGAAATGGTTTTAGTGCTTACTTTTCTTTAAATAATATTACTGACCAACCATTACGTTATTTTCAAGGTGTTAAAGCCAGAACAATGCAAATGGAGTACTACGGAAGACGTCTTACATTTGGTTTAAAGTATGATTTATTCAAGAAAAAATAAGATTTAAAATGAGCAAATTAAAAATAAATATTGTTTTTGGTATCACGGTTTTACTTTTAGGCTGTATAACGAAATTGCCAGAAATAGCAGCGACGGTTGTAACAGAGCAAACGCCTCATGATACTGATGATCCTGCTATTTGGGTAAACCCAAAAGATGCTTCAAAAAGCATTATTTTTGGAACCGATAAAAATACTAATGGTGGTGTTTATGCTTTTGATTTAAATGGAAAAATTCTTAAAGATAAAAGTATTACAAACGTAAAAAGACCCAACAATGTCGATTTAGAATATAGTTTTAAGCTGAATGATTCCACAAAAATAGATGTTATAGCATTTACTGAAAGAGAACGTCAACAAATACGTTTATTTTCTGTACCCGATATGAAACCATTAGATCATGGCGGTTTTAAAGTATTTAATGATGCAACAGAACCTGAATTTAATTTACCAATGGGTATTGCGCTTTACAAATCTCCAAAAACAGAGAAGCTTTATGCTATTGTGGGAAGAAAATCAGGTCCTAAAGAAGGTTATTTGTATCAATATGAATTGGTTTCAGATAGTTTAGGTGTACATGCTAATTTTGTTAGAAGTTTTGGCGCATTTAGTGGTAAAAAGGAAATTGAAGCTATTGCTATAGATAATGAAACTGGTATAGTGTATTATTCTGATGAGATGCATTGCATTCGTAAATATTATGCAGAACCATTAAAGGGTAATAAAGAAATTTATTGTTTTGGAGCAGAACATTTTAAAGAAGATATAGAAGGTATTGCTATTGCGAAATATAAAAACAAAGGGTTTTTAATTGTGTCTAATCAGCAATCGAACACCTTTAATGTTTTCGATTTAAAAACGAATGCTTTTATAAAAGAGATTAATTTAGGAACTACTGAAACCGATGGTTGCGATGTGACTACAAAAGCTCTTGGAGATGCATTTCCTAATGGTTTATTTGTGTCTATGAATAACGATAGAAATTTTTATTTTCATGATTTAGCAGCCCTTAAATTGCTAGAATAACAGTTTTTTGTAAAATTTAGAAGCTCTTACTAAATAAGTAAGAGCTTTTTTATTGATTTTAAAAAAATAAATCATTAACTTAGTCTATTGTGTTTAGATTCCTGTTTTATTCATTGTTTAAATTTTTATAATAGTGTATTGATAAACCTAGTCGGTTTCGCGGGAATGATAATTTTAACGGAAACCCTGAGGCAGAGCCTAGGTAATTCTTTTAGATTAAATATTGTTTCACTTAAAACTATTTTTTATGCAACTTCCTTTTAGATCTGAAATTAGAAACTCCCCAAAGCAGCAAACTATTAAGATTTTCTTAAGTGATGAATCTTTAGATATTAGAATTAAAAACCATTTAGAACATTTTAATGAAATAGAATTTATTGAAATTAGAGAAAGTGTCGATCAGAATCGAGCAGATGAAAATATTACTGTTTTTCTAAAAGATGATGCCGATATTAATAAAATGAAAGCTTCAATTGATTCCAGCTTGTGGTGGTATTTTGAAGAGGATATGGTTGATGAATAGACGTTGTGCTTTTCGCGTTAAGGATTGAACGGTTTGTTTGAGCCCGCCCCTTGTGGTAACACCCAAAAAAAATCCCAAACATGGTTGCTTGGGATTTATATATATTGAGAGATTCCTTTTTTCAAAGGAATTTAGTACCTGTAATGTTCTGGCTTATAAGGCCCGTCAACTGTTACACCAATGTAACTTGCTTGGTCTTCGCGAAGCTCAGTAAGTTCTACACCAATTTTAGCTAAGTGTAATTTTGCTACTTTTTCGTCTAAAGATTTTGGTAACATATAAACGTTGTTTTCGTAAGCATCAGCGTTTGTCCATAGTTCAATTTGTGCTAATGTTTGGTTTGTAAACGAGTTACTCATTACAAAACTAGGGTGACCAGTTGCACAACCTAAGTTTACTAAACGTCCTTCGGCAAGAAGAATAACATCTTTTCCGTTTATAGTATATTTATCTACTTGGGGTTTGATGGTGTTTTTAGTATGACCGTGGTTTTTGTTTAACCAAGCCATATCAATTTCATTATCAAAATGTCCAATGTTACATACAATAGCTTTGTCTTTTAAAGCTTCAAAATGCTTTCCTTGTACAATATCTTTATTTCCTGTTGTTGTAATTACGATATCAGTATTACCAATTACAGTTTCTAATTTTTTAACTTCAAAACCGTCCATGGCAGCTTGTAAAGCACAAATTGGGTCTATTTCTGTAACGGTAACAATACTTCCAGCACCTTTAAAAGAAGCTGCTGTACCTTTTCCAACATCACCATAACCACAAACGGTTACGCGTTTTCCTGCTAACATAAGGTCGGTAGCACGACGAATAGCATCTACTGCAGATTCTTTACAACCGTATTTATTATCGAATTTAGATTTTGTTACTGAATCGTTAACGTTAATAGCAGGCATGGTAAGCGTACCGTTTTTTACACGTTCATAAAGTCTGTGAACACCTGTTGTTGTTTCTTCAGATAAACCATTAATACCAGCAGATAATTCTGGGTAACGGTCTAAAACCATATTGGTTAAATCGCCACCATCATCAAGAATCATGTTAAGCGGTTTTCTGTCTTCACCAAAAAATAAGGTTTGCTCAATACACCAATCAAATTCTTCTTCGGTCATATCTTTCCACGCATAAACTGCTGTTCCTGCAGCAGCAATAGCAGCTGCAGCTTGATCTTGAGTTGAAAATATATTACAAGAACTCCAAGTAACTTCAGCTCCTAAAGCTTGGAGTGTTTCAATTAAAACCGCCGTTTGAATAGTCATGTGTAAGCATCCTGCAATTCTAGCGCCTTTAAGTGGTTGAGAATCTTCATACTCTTCACGAAGACTCATAAGTCCTGGCATTTCAGCTTCAGCTAATTCTATTTCTTTTCTTCCCCAATCAGCAAGCGATAAGTCTTTAACTTTATTAGCAACGAAAGGAATTGTTTTTGTACTCATATTAATTTTTCTTTTTCAATTTTATAAAAGGGTAAACGTCTTTGCATTCGTATTTAAAATAGTTAAATTCGCTTATCAAAAATGTTTCATATGCCATAGGCAGTGCAAAGATAACTAATAACATTTAGAATATTAAATGCCACTTTATAAAACCATTACACCAAATTCACAAACTGTTGTTAAAATCTGGAAGATAGACGAGTCCTTTGATGAATTAATGCAGCCAATTTCTTTAAAACCTCAAAGTTTAGAGCGCGTTTTAGGTATGAAAAGTGAGTTACACCAACGTGGGTTTTTAAGTGTTCGCCATTTATTAGCAGCCTTTGGATATGAGGATGTCGATTTGTTTTATGATGAAAATGGAAAACCACACCTAAAAGACGGCAAACAAATTTCTATAACCCACTCGTTTAATTTTTCGGCGGTAATAGTTAGCGATTCAATTGTTGGTGTTGATGTTGAAAAGCAACGAGATAAAATAAACATTATTGCTCATAAATTTATTGATTATGAGTTTGATTATTTAAATGAAAACGACTCAAATTATATAAGAAAGTTGACAGTTGTTTGGTGTGTAAAAGAATCGTTATATAAACTGTTTGCGACTCCTGGTTTAAGTTTTAAAGATCATTGTTTGGTCATTCCGTTTGAAATAAAGGATGAAGAAACAAATGCTTGGATTGATTATGAAACGAAAAAACATCGATATGACATTCGCTTTTTAGAGTTTGAAGGTTTTACTTGTGCTTATGCTCTGGCTCCAAATGAATAATGTTTATAAAAACATAAACAATTCGATTTTAAATGGCGAAAAACTATTAGCTGTTTTAATGGACCCTGATAAGTTTTTAATTGAAACGACTAGTCGTTTTATTAAAAAAGTGAATACATCTATAGCAACTCATATTTTTGTAGGTGGCAGTACTGTTGATGATGATGTTACTGAAATTCTAGTAGCCGAAATAAAAAAACACACCAATTTACCTCTTGTTTTGTTTCCAGGAGATGTTACTCAAATTACTGATGAAGCTGATGCTATTTTGTTTTTAAGTTTAATCTCTGGTAGAAATCCTGAGTATTTAATAGGGAAGCATGTGCGTTCTATATCTAAATTAAGAAATACAAATTTAGAAGTGATTCCTACCGGATATATTTTAATTGAAAGCGGAAAAGAAACGGCTGTAGAACAAGTTACTTTAACCAAACCCATGTCTAGAGATAGTATTCAAGACATTGTCGATACCGCAAAAGCTGGCGAGTTATTAGGAATGAAACTCATTTATTTAGAAGCGGGTAGTGGAGCCACAATGCCTGTGGATGCAAACATTATTACTCTTGTGAAAAAAAATCTAAAAATCCCGCTTATTGTTGGTGGAGGAATTCGTTGTAAACAACAATTAGAAGACGCTTATAATTCGGGAGTTGACATCGTGGTTATTGGAACTGCTTTTGAAGATGATGAATCGTTTTTTGATGCTTTGAAAAAATAGAATTTAGATAAAGTTATATGGATTACGTTTTTGATTTCTTTTTTGCTCAATACAGAACCTATGATACAATAGATATTATTCTTGAAATAATAGCAGTAGTTTTTGGGTTTTTGTCTGTTTGGTATTCAAAACAAAATAATATTTTGGTATTTCCAACAGGAATAATTAGTACTGTTATTTTTGTTTATTTATTGTTTAAATGGGAATTGTTAGGCGATATGATGATTAATGCCTACTATTTTATCATGAGCCTTTATGGTTGGTATATCTGGACTCGGAAAGTTGATGAAACACATGTAACTCCAATTTCGAAAACGACATTTAACGAAAAAAAAATAGGTACAGCTATCTTTTTAGCAACACTGTTATTTGTTTATTTAGTTTACAATGTATTTGGTAAATGGACAAGCTGGGTTGCTTATGTTGATACGCTTACTACTGCTATTTTTTTTGTAGGTATGTGGCTCATGGCAAAGAGGAAATTAGAGAATTGGATATTCTGGATTGTAGGTGATTTAATTTCAATTCCATTATATTTTCATAAAGGATTTACATTTACAAGTTTGCAATATTTAGGATTTACAGTAATAGCTATATTGGGTTATCTAACATGGAGGAAAAGTATAAACAGCAATCTGCAAACTGCGTAAAGGTAGTTTTATTTGGGCCAGAATCTACAGGAAAAACAACTTTGTCCAGGCAATTAGCTAGACACTATAATTCTGTTTGGGTGCCAGAGTATGCACGAGACTATCTTCAAAATAAATGGAATAATGAACGTAAAACCTGCGAGGTTGACGATTTGTTACCGATTGCAGAAGGTCAAATAAAATTGGAGAACAAATTGGCGAAAAAAACAAATACTGTTTTAATTTGCGACACCGATTTATTAGAAACAAAAGTGTATTCTGAAGCTTATTATTTAGGGAGCTGTGATCCTGTTCTTGAAAAATTCGCATTAGAAAATACATACGATTTATATTTTTTAACCTATATTGACACGCTTTGGGAAGCAGATGATTTACGAGATAAGTCAGAACACAGAGAGAAAATGTTTAAAGCTTTTGAAGAAGCATTGGTTGTAAATAAAAGACCTTATGAGTTATTAAAAGGAAATAAAAAAGACCGTTTAGAATTGGCAATTAAACATATTGATTTACTATTAAAAAATAATTAATGTTTACCGAAAAAGATATTCAACAAATACAAAATAAAGGGATAACCAAAGAGCAAGTCAATGCTCAAATAAACCGTATTAAAAATGGTATGTCGTATTCCAATTTAGTTGAAGCTGCTACCATAGGAAAAGGTATTGAACATTTTGATGAGAATAAAACACAATACCTTATTGAACTATATAATGCGAAACAAAATGTATTATCTATTATAAAGTTTGTGCCTGCTTCTGGTGCAGCAACACGCATGTTTAAATTTTTATTTCAGTTTTTGAAAAGTTTTGATGCTTCAAATGAGAGTATTGATAATTATGCTAAAAGGAAAAAGGATACATTAATAAAAACCTTTATTTCTAATTTAGAAAAATTTCCTTTTTATGATGCTGTTATTGCTAAAGTAAAAGCATCAAATTCTAATTATGATGGTTTAACAAATAGTGAACAACAGCTTGAATTTGTAAAAACCATGCTTAATGAAAATGGTTTAAATTATAGCTTTTTACCAAAAGGATTGTTGCCATTTCATAAATATGAAACATACGTAGTAACTGCTTTTTACGAACATTTATTTGAATCTACATTATATGCATCTTCTAGCAATAATGCGAATTTACATTTTACAGTTTCAGAAAACCATTATGATTATTTTAAATCAGAATTAAGTAAAATTAAAACTGGTTTAGAGCAAAAAACAAATACAAATTTTAACGTATCATATTCATATCAAAATCAGGCAACGGAAACTATAGCGTTAACTAACGGTGGTTCTGTTTTTAGAAATGAAGATGGTTCTATTTTATTTAGACCGGCTGGTCATGGTGCATTATTAGAGAATTTAAACGCGTTAAATAACGATCTTGTTTTTATAAAAAACATAGATAATATCGTTGTAGCTAATACAAATATTGAAGTTTCAGAATATAAAAAATTACTAGCAGGTGTTCTTTTAGAAGTTCAAGAAGAAGCTTTTAAGCTTTTAAACGATCTAGATAATGAAACGGTTTATGAGGAAGACATGATTAAAATAGCCATGTTTTTATCTCATAAAATGAATGTTTCAATTGATGCAGAATTTGATGATTTTACTTCCGAAGCAAAGAAAAATTATTTAAAACAGAAATTAAACAGACCCATTCGTGTTTGTGGTATGGTTAAAAATGAAGGAGAACCTGGTGGTGGACCATTTTGGGTGAAAGATGAAAATGGAAATATATCATTACAAATCGTTGAGTTTGCTCAAATAGATATTGAAAATAAATCACAAGAAAATATTGTTAAAAATGCGACCCATTTTAACCCAACAGATTTAGTTTGTGGTGTTAAAAATTATAAAGGTGAGAAGTTTAATCTGTTAGACTTTGTAGATCCTGAAGCTGCTTTTATAACCATGAAAACACAAAATGGCATTGATATTAAAGCCTTAGAGCTTCCTGGATTATGGAATGGGAGTATGGCATATTGGAATTCTATTTTTGTTGAAGTGCCTTTAGAAACCTTTAATCCAGTAAAAACGGTAAACGATTTACTTAAAGCCCCACATCAAGCTTAAATATGTTTAATAGCGAAGCATTATTAAAAGAATTAACCTTTAAAGCTATTAGAAATTCAGGAGCAGGAGGTCAACATGTTAATAAAGTAGCTTCAAAGGTAGAATTGATTTTTAATTTGAATGCGTCTTTCGTTTTAAATGAAGACCAAAAGTTACGCCTTTTATATAAGCTCCAAAATAGATTAACAAAAGAAGGTGTTTTAATATTACAATGCGGAGAAAGTAGAAGTCAGCATAAAAATAAAGACATTGTAATTAATCGGTTTTTAACCTTAATAAGAACAGGATTAATCATTCCTAAAAAGCGCGTTCCAACAAGAATTCCTAAATCAGTAATTAGAAAACGATTAAAAAATAAACGTAATCTATCTGAGAAAAAAACAAATAGACGAAAACCAAATTTAGATTAAAATAATTAACAATTAATAATCGATAATTAACAATTCGTTAGTACATTTGCAGCGTTCTCAAAAAAGGGGTGCCTATTATCGGCTGAGATCATACCCATTGAACCTAGAACAGGTAATGCTGTTTAGGAATCGAGCGTAAAGAAAATGTCTAGCAGACATTTTTAGCGAGTGCGATAAGGTTATCAACGTTGGTTTTTACTTCTGAATCTGATGATGTTTTACATTTTCATGTAAGGATTCAAAATAGAAGCAACATTTTCTGAATCATATTTGCTAACGGTCAAATAACTAATTTATTAATAACAAAGAATAATTACCTCTTTTTATTCGATTATAATTCATAATCGTATGAAAAATTTATTTCTTTTTTTAGCACTATTAGTGTTATCAGTCAGTGCAAACGCACAACAAAAACAAGTAGAACAAGATTCAACTAAAACAGAAAAACTAGACGAAGTTTTAGTAAATGCAGTGCGTGTAAACGCAGATTCTCCAATTACTCATTCTAACGTAACGAAAGAGCAATTAGAAAAACGTAATTTAGGGCAGGATATTCCTATTTTATTAAATTATTTACCTTCGGTGGTTACTTCATCTGATGCTGGTGCAGGAGTTGGATATACTTATATGAATGTGCGTGGTTCTAATTCAGAACGAGTTAATGTTACAATTAATGGGATTCCGTATAATGATGCAGAAAGCCAAGGTTCTTTTTGGGTGAATTTAGGTGATTTTGCTTCATCTGTACAAAGCATACAATTACAACGTGGAGTAGGAACATCGACAAATGGTTCTGGAGCATTTGGTGCCAGTTTAAATATTTTAACTGATGCTATTTCAGAGACTGCATTTGGTGAGATTTCAAATACTATTGGGTCGTATAACACTAGAAAACATAATGTTAAATTTAGTACAGGAAAGATTAATAATCATATAGAAATTGCAGGGCGTTTATCTAAAATTTCTTCTGATGGTTATGTTGATAGAGCATCTACAGATTTAAAATCATATTTTTTACAGGCGTCTTATATTGATGATAATACTTTAATTAAAGCGATAACTTTTGGAGGTAAAGAAAAGACTTATCAAGCTTGGTATGGTTTAGACGCGACCCAATTAAAAGAAAATCGTCGTCAAAATCCATATACTTATGAAAATGAAGTTGACGATTATCAGCAAGACCACTACCAACTTCATTGGAATGAACGTTTAAATAATAATTGGTCTACAAATGTTGGCTTAAACTATACGAAAGGGCAAGGTTTTTTCGAACAGTTTAAAGAAGATAGTCCAGTTTCTAAGTATAATGATTTAGTTATAGCTACAAGTGAAGACTGGTATGGAAATCCTGCAACTAATTTAATTGTACGCCGTTGGTTAGATAACAAGTTTTATGTGGCTAATGCAAACGTGACTTATAAAGATGAAAAGATAAATATAATTTCTGGATTGTCTTACAACCATTATACAGGAGATCATTTTGGTGAAATTATTTGGGCTAAAGAATTTGCTCCAACAGCAAATATTAGAGATCGTTACTATTTTAGTGATGCAAAGAAAAAAGATTTAAGTGTTTTTTCTAAGGCAACCTTAAAGGTGACCAATAAATTAAGTGCCTATATAGATTTACAAGGGCGCTTTGTAAATTATAAAACAATCGGATTAACTTCTAGTAGAAATCCAATTGCTGTAAATGAAGACTATAGTTTTTTCAACCCTAAACTGGGGACTACATTTAAATTCAACCCTAAAAATAGTTTTTATTTGTCGTATGCTGTAGCAAATAAAGAACCAAATAGAAATGATTTCCAAAGTAATGAAAATGTGAAATCAGAGAAATTAAACGATTTGGAATTCGGATGGCGATTTAAAAATGATAACGTGAAATTAAATACGAATGTTTATTATATGAACTATAAAAATCAATTGGTTTTAACAGGAGACATAGATGATGTTGGAGAGTTTTTGCGTGATAACGTAGACAAAAGTTATAGATTAGGTTTAGAGATAGAGGCCGATATTATATTAAACAAACACCTTAGTGTACGTCCAAATATTACTTTAAGTGAGAATAAAATTAAAGACTTTGTTTTAACTAGAGATGGATCTACTAATAATTTAGGAGATACAACTATTTCATTTTCACCTAGTGTTATTGCGGGTAATGCGTTTGTGTACCAGCCAATAGATAATTTACAATTTTCTTTATTGTCTAAATGTGTAGGTGAACAATATCTAAGTAATACAGATACAGAAGCTTCAAAATTAGCTAGTTACTTTACGAGTGATTTTAATATAGTATATGAAATAAAAACGAACGCTGTTTTTAAATCGATTGTATTATCTGGATTAGTAAATAACATATTTAACAAAGAATATGTTGATAGAGGTTATACTTATTTAGATAATTGGAGTACTCCGGGTACATCTTTTGAAGTACAGGGTTATTATCCGCAAGCAACAACAAACTTTTTAGTAGGAGTTACTTTAAAATTTTAATAAAATTGAAAATTTTTAGAAAAGCCTTAGCATATTTATGTTGAGGCTTTTTAATTGTTATAAACCCGAATAATATTTCCAGAAACTTCAACAAGGTAAGGCTTTAATGTGTAACCTCCAGTAGTACCTTCTCGCATAGACCCTGTTAAAATATCGTAACTATTACCGTCATCACAACCGCAAGTTGCAATAACACCTTCAACACTTAATAAAGAACAAGAACTAGGAACATGATTAGGGTCTGTTAATTCATAAGCCGTATATTGGTTTCCTCCAACATAATAAAGCACGACACCTTTAAAACCATAGGTACTCAAAATAACATGATTACCAGAAAATTGAAGTTGACTATATTCTGGTAAATTAATGTTTATTAAACCTCCCGTATTAAAACTATAGTTAGGAATATATGGGTTAGATTTAACATTATCATTATTACTACAAGCAACTAAAACGATAAAACTAAACGTAAATAAAATAGATTTCATAAGACTTAAAAAAGTGATTTGCAATTTACAACAAAAAGCAAACGGAGTTAATTTTTTTGTATATTTGTTATTCAATCTCGTTTATACGAGATTTTTTTTATGCTGGACTTGTTCAGCATTTTATTATTAAGTAAACGATGAAGTTATGAGTAAAGTATCATACTATACACCAGAAGGGTTAAAAAGATTAAGAGGAGAGCTTAAACAGCTAAAAGATGTAGAACGTGTAAAGGCTTCAAGAGCTATTGCCGAAGCAAGAGATAAAGGTGATTTAAGTGAAAATGCCGAATATGATGCAGCTAAAGAAGCACAGGGGATGTTAGAAATGCGAATTTCTAAATTAGAAGATGCATTGGCTGGAGCACGTGTTATTGATGAGTCTCAAATGGATAATTCTAAAATATTAGTATTGTCTAAAGTAAAAATAAAGAATCAAACCAATGGTATGGAAATGAACTATACGTTGGTTGCTGATGGTGAAGCAGATTTGGCTACAGGAAAAATATCAGTAAATTCTCCCATAGGTAAAGGGTTGTTAGGTAAAACTGTTGGTGATGTTGCCGAAATTCAAGTGCCAAACGGTGTCATGAAATTTGATATTATTGAAATTTCTAGATAATTGTTATTCCTGCGAATGCAGAAATCTATTTAAACATCATAAAATTCTAATTAAGATTCCTAATAAATATTATTAGGAATCTTTTATATTTACACCTATTCAAACTCTCAACTTATTATGGCTTCAATTTTTACTAAAATAGTTAATGGCGAAATTCCTTGTTGTAAAATTGCCGAGACCGATAATTTTTTGGCATTTCTAGATATAAATCCAAATAGTAAAGGGCATACACTTTGTATTCCTAAGAAGGAAGTTGATAAAATTTTCGATTTAGATGAAGCTACTTATAATGAACTTATGAGTTTTTCAAGAAAAATTGCTTTAGCTATTGAAAAAGCAATTCCTTGTAATAGAGTTGGAATGACTGTAATTGGTTTAGAAGTGCCTCATGCACACGTGCATTTAATTCCGTTGCATACTATGGAAGATGCTCGTTTTATTAAAAAAGAAACGTTAACTGTGGAAGAATTTAAAGCAACAGCAGAAGCTATTAAATCGCAATTATAAGTTTTTATAGAGAATTAATGAGACTGTAAGAATAACAGTAGCAAGTACGATACCAATAATAATCCATGATGCTTTTTTTAAATAAGTCGATGCTTTTTTAGGGGTAAAAGCTCTTTTTTGATACGCAACAATACGTTCAATATCATCAGTCCATTGCACAGGGTAAATAATAGTGTTGCAGGTTTTACATTCAATGTCATGTTTAATTTCTGTAGTAATCGATTTCTTGAATTTAGTTTCAATAAAGCGTTGTTTAAAACTTAAGTTTAAACCTTTCTTACTGTAACATTCGGGACAGTTATTTTTTAAATTAACTTCTTTTATAAGAATGAATTTATCCTGCATGATCTGTAGCTCGTTTTAAAGCAATTTGTATAGTTGTTCCTTTGTTTATTTCAGATTGTAAAACTTTTATTTTACCATTATGAAAGTCTTCTATAATACGTCTTGTAAGCGATAAGCCTAAACCCCAACCTCGTTTTTTTGTGGTGTATCCAGGATTGAATATTTTATTAAAATCTTTTTTTAATATACCTTTTCCTGTATCAGTTACACTTACTTTTATATTGTTTTCTAGTTGCGAAATTTCTACGGTAAGTTCACCACGACCTTTCATGGCATCAATAGCATTTTTAACTAGGTTTTCAATAGTCCAACTATATAATTGCTTATTAAGATTTACAATAATTTCTCCTTCGGGTATTATAATTTTAAAATCGACTAGTTTAGAAGATCTCGATTTTAAATAATCATAAGAGTTTATTGTTTCTTCAATAATATCTATAGGTTCTAGAATAGGAACGGATCCAATTTTACTAAAGCGTTCAGTAATAGTTTGCAACCGGTCTACATCTTTTTCAATTTCAATAATATAATCAGGGTTTACATTTTCAATTTTTAAAATTTCGGTCCATCCAATTAAAGAGGATAAAGGTGTTCCAATTTGATGCGCTGTTTCTTTTGCCATACCAGACCAAAGTTTATTTTGGGTGGCGTTTTTTGAGCTCTTATAAAAAAAGTAAATTAAGGCAACAAAAAGGACTATAATTAGTAATAAGGCAAAAGGGTAATATATTAGTTTGTTTAATAGTGGAGAGTTTCCATAGTATAAAGTGCTATAAAGTTTGCCATCAAATTTAACTTCAATGGGGTTGTTCTCTTTTTCAAATTTTGAAATTAATTTTTTAATATAAATGGAGTCATTTACTTTTTTACTATCAATATTGTTAAATTCAATACTTCCATCAACATGAACCATAACCATTGGAGTGGTTTTGTTGCTGGTAATAACCTTTAAAGGTAAATTACCCATATCTTCATTAAGGTTATCTGTTTTTAGTAAATCGCTTTGAGCGAAAGACCAATTTTCCATTTTAATGCGTTCCTCGTCTTTAAAATGCTGAAAAAACTTATAGGTTTCCCACAAAATTAATGACACAACAATAAATGATAAGATTATTATTGTCCATCTAAATACATTACTGTTTTTGGTTAAAATCATGGCTGGATTAATTAATTATGTAATATAATGCAAATCTGTTAATATTATTGTCCAAGTTGTTAGTAAATCAGTTTTTAGTTGAAGAACATAATAGTTACATTTGTTGAAGTTAAAAAAGTTTAATGACTTTATTAGCTTGGAAAGCTTATCTGTCAGTAAATTACATAGTTTCTTGTTGAAAGCTGCTATATCAAGAGTTATGGTTTTTACAAGTACAGTTTATGTTAGTGGGAATTCTAATTTTTTACTATTTAACTTGTTTAGCTACGAGGGATGTTAAAAATAGTTGATTTTGACAGGTAATGATTTAGGAATGTTAACAAGTGTAGGTATTTGCAAAAATAAAAGGGAATAGAATATTAATAAAGAATAAATAATTAGATTAAATGGAAGTTCAAGGAAGAATTAAAATGGTAGGAGAAACTCAAACTTTTGGTAGTAATGGGTTTAGAAAAAGAGAAGTTGTTGTTACAACAGAAGAACAATATCCACAGCATATTATGGTGGAGTTTGTACAAGATAAAACCGATTTATTGAATAGCTATAAAGAAGGGCAGCAAGTAAAAGTGAGCATTAATTTAAGAGGTAGAGAATGGGTTAATCCACAAGGAGAGACTAAATATTTTAATTCTATACAAGGATGGAGAATTGAAGCATTACAAGCTGAAGCTTCAGGAGGAAATGTGCCGCCAGTACCACCAGCAGACGCTTTTGAGCCTGCAGGAGATTTAAAAGAAGATGATCACGACGATTTACCATTTTAATTAATTTCTGTGAAAACAGAAATCTTATAAAAGCGACCTCGATGTTTATTCTAATATCGAGGTTGTTTGTTTTTATAAAAATAGTTTAATGCATTTACTTACACAGGATTTATGGTTTCCAGAAGTTTCTTTAGCTAATGAAGATGGTATACTAGCTATTGGAGGCGATTTGTCTGTAGAACGTTTGTTGTTGGCGTACAAATCGGGTGTATTTCCTTGGTTTGAAACCGAAGAACCTATTTTGTGGTGGTCTCCCAATCCGCGTTTTGTGTTGTTTCCTGATAAGTTGAAAGTCTCAAAAAGTATGAGGCAGGTATTACGAAATAAAGATTATACGGTAACCGTTAATAAAGCTTTTAAAACGGTTATAGATGAATGTTCAAAAGCTAAAAGAGCAGGGCAAGCAGGTACATGGATAACCAATAATATGATTGATGTTTATGTGAAATTATACGAATTAGGTTATGCAAAATCGGTTGAGGTTTGGAGCAACGATATTTTAGTTGGTGGGCTTTATGGAATAGATTTAGGCAATAATGTGTTTTGTGGAGAAAGTATGTTTGCTAAAGAAAGTAACGCTAGTAAAGTGGGGTTTATAACGTTTATTCAAAAAACTGATTATAAACTTATAGATTGTCAAGTGTATACCAATCATTTAGAAAGTTTGGGTGCTGAAGAAATTTCTAGAGATACTTTTTTAGAGTATTTAAAGTAAGGGTTTAAAAATGTTTTATATTGTAGTTCTGTAATTATAAAAATATATGAAAAGGCATATTATTTTAATACTGATTTTTGTTCCGTTTTTTGGATGTTCACAAATTTTAAAGCAAGATATACCAGATAAACTAGTTGTTCTTACATTTGATGATGGTTGTGCAAGTCAATATACTATTGTTGCTCCTTTATTAAAACAGCATGATTTTAATGCCACTTTTTTTATGTGTGAGTTTCCTCCGCATTATAAGGATAGTACAAAATATATGACTTGGAGTCGGGTAAAAGAACTTTCAGAAATGGGATTTGAAGTTGCAAATCATACACTTTCGCATGCTAAAATAAATAAAATTACAAATGAGCAATACATAGAACAAGTAAAAGCTATTGAGCGTAAATGTGATTCTATGCATATTGAAAAATTAGAATCTTTTGCGTATCCAGCGTACGATTTAAATGCTTCTGCATTAAAAATACTTGAAAAATTGGGGTATAAATATGCACGTGCAGGAGGAAATAGGGCTTATAATCCGCTAGAAGATCACCCATTTTTAATACCAAGTTGGGCTATGAATGCAGATAATAAAGATGAAATTATTAACGCTTTTAATCAAGCTAAAAACGGAAATATTGTGGTGATAACTATTCATGGCGTTCCAGATATTGAACACCCTTGGGTTAATACACCGCCAGAATTATTTAAAGAACATCTTCAATATTTAACAGATAATAATTTTAAGGTTATTTCAATAAAAGATTTGAACAATTATATTAATGTGAATAAAGCGAAACAATCTATTGTTCCAGATTTCACTAAAGACCTAAAAAACAATTAGTTAATTTTTTTTAATTTAATGTTTCGGTATTCTACCTTCATTGGCGGTCCTGTATGCACTTGTACGCCTAAATATCCAGATAAATTTCGGTTTATTGAATCGTTATCGGTAACATCGCTCATTAAAACATTATTAACATAATGCTTTAGCCTATTTCCCTTTATTATAAGATGAACCTGGTTCCAATCATTATTTTTAATTTTTCCTTTAAGAGAATCGGGTTGTCCTAAAGATTCAACAACATTTCTAATTTGCCAGCAATTTTTTTTAATGTTTGATTCTAAATCAACTATGCTGTTTTCGTTTTCGAGTATAACTTTTTCGCCGCGATATGCCAAAGTTGTTCGCTTTTTTTCTTCGTAATTTTGTCCAGTATATCTGTTTTTTCCATCAATATCTGCTTGGTAACCACGAAGGGCAAAAGGAGTTTCGGTTATAAGATCACTTCTGTAATTAATACCGCTATTGCCAGTAGCAGAAATTTTATATTCTAACTTTAATTCAAAATTAGCTAGTTGGTCTCCTTGCCAAATAATGAAAGTATTTCTTTTTAAAATGGTTTCAGGAGTCACTTCTCCTACTAAACATCCGTTTTCAGCACGCCAATAAGTTGGGTCGCCTTTCCAGTTGTTCAAAGTTTTTCCATCAAATATTGATGTAAAATTTGCATCATTTTTCAAAAGAGAGATGGTGTTTTCCTTTTTGGACTGTTCCGTTTTTTTCTTACACGATTGAAAATGGCATAAAAACAATATGCATAATAAACTTTTATAAAATATGTTTTTCATTTTTTTGAAGAATTTAGGACTGAAAATAGTTAATTTTAATGAGTTTCTTTTTAATAAAACATAAAAAATATTTTAAAAAGATGTAATAATCTTTAACTTCTACCACTAACCATGAAAAAGAATGTTTGAGTAACGATTTTTATATATCATCAATATTACCCTATTCTGGAATAATAATTAAAATATGTAGGGCTTACACCAATTCGCAAGAAGACTTTGAAGATTATTATCAGGAAGTCTGTTTGCAAATATGGAGAAGTCGAGATAAGTTTCGTGGAGACGCAAAATGGTCTACTTGGATTTATAGACTATCGCTAAATATATGTTTGACTTTAATTAAGAAAAAGAAAAAAAACCGTCAGCATTATAATTCAGATTATAAGATTGAAACTGAAGCTGTAGAAGATGAACGTACATTTCCTGATGAATCTCTTAATCTATTATATGAAGCTATTAAAAAACTATCAGAAGTAGATAGGGCTATTATTCTTCTTTATTTAGAAGAGAAACCTAATAAAGAAATTGCAGAAATTATTGGAACAACACCAAATAATATAGGTGTTCGTGTAAACAGAATTAAAGAACGATTAAAAAAAATACTAGATGGAAAAATCAATTGAATCAATATGGAAACAAGGGTTTTTAGATAATAATGCTATGGTAGCTCCAAAGCTAAATGATCTTTACAATCAAAAATCTATTCATATTATAGATAAATTCAAAAGGATGTTTAAAATAAACTTAAGCGCTCTAGTTATATTTTCTTTTATTGTTTTAACAGCCTCTTTTGTTGTAAAAATTCCTGTTATGGGAGTACTTATGTTTATCCTTCTTAATGTTATCGTTGTTGTCAATAAAAAGTTGTCTAAAGGTTTAGATGCTATCGATAAAAACGTAAGTAGCTATCAATATCTTAAATCTTTTGATACATGGATGAAAGATCAAATTGCAATTAATTATAAAATGTCAAGATATATTTATCCATACATTTTTATTGCTATGGTTTCTGGGTTTTGGTTTTCTAGTCAATTTAGGGAGTCTTTAAACAGAATGTTCGGTGGTTATCAATCTTATATGGCCTTTGGTGTACCGGTATTTTTGGTGCTTGCTATAGTAGTAATCGTAATAGTATTAGCCGTATTTGGAGGACGGATTTATATGTGGGATTTAAATTTAGTTTATGGGCGAGTATTAAAAAAGTTAGATGAGTTAATCGCAGATATGGAAGATTTAAGAGCTTAGTTTTGAATGAATAAAAAATAAAGATTAAAATTATGAATATTATTCAAGCATCGGTTTTCTTTGAAAAATTATTAGAAGAGTCCGAAAATAAACGAGAAATAAAGGTTTACAGAAGTTTTATTGCCATTTTATCAAATTTAAAAAGTAGAGATTTAACAGAAGAAGAGTTGTTTTTGATCGAAAATGAAATTAAAGTATTGAATTTAAGGTCGTATCCTAAAAATAAAAGAAAATATTTTGGTAAAAAACTTAATGTCTTTAAGGCTTATTTAAAGGCTGAGTTTTCTTTAATCTCAGAAGGTTATTACACATCTCTTGGGATGGGCTTAGGGATGTGTTTTGGAGTTGCTATTGGTTCTAGTCTTGGAGGGTCTGGTACTTCTATGGGTATTGCTATAGGAATGGCAATTGGTCTTGTTATTGGTAGAACTAAAGATGTAGAGGCTGAAAAACAAAACCGAGTTTTAAAAACAAAAAACACTGATTTTTAATATCTTTATTTAATGCTAGTTAAGTATGTTTGGGAGTTTTAATAAAAGTATTATCGCTAGTATGTACAGGTGCTTAAAGAATATATTAATATTCAATTTGTAAACTTTGATTTTGTTAAAAATTAAAGTAGTTTAGTTTGAGTTATTTAAACCATGCAAATGTGTTTAGAGTATTTAAATAAAATATAGTTGAATGTTAGATTATGAAAAGTATAATAAATGGTTAAGGAGTAATAAGTGGACATCTTCTTTATTGGTTATTCTTAGTGTTTTGGGTATAGCAAGTCAAACAACAGGATATTTTAAAGATTTTTTTCTTGAAGAAGATTTAAGAACTTATGATATAATTAATATTAATCTTGACAATTACAAAGTTTCAGGCAATGTTTTAGAAGAAGGATTTGCCATGGGAAATAATATGTTTGAAATCCCTATAGATTATATGGTTCTGAATGATTTTACAGCTAAAATAGAAAGTAATCCTAATAATATTTATTTTATTCGTATTAAAGGCGAAACTCCTATAAACTCTCTTTGGATTGGAGGGGCTTCGGAAAAAAATAAATTTAGTTTAAAACTTGGTACTACTTTTTATGACTCTAAAATTCTTCATTTTCCTGATACAAATGAACTTTCTGGTTGGAATACCTTTCATGATTCTCCAAATACCTCGTCTTCAAATTTCGTAGTTTTTCAAGGGTTTTTTCATTTAGCTCATTTTAGAGAAAAGCAGGATGTGTCTAATCAATATAAGGTATCAACTGTAGAACCAGATCAAGATATAGCTAAAAATACGTTAAGGATTCTTAAGGAAATGGATGAAGATGGAGTAGTTTATTTTATGAATTAAACCTCATCATACCTAAAACAACTTTCTATATGGTCGTTTACCATACCGGTAGCTTGCATGTGTGCATAAACAACGGTAGGTCCAACAAATTTGAAACCTCGCTTTTTTAAATCTTTACTTAAAGCATCACTTATTGCAGTTGTTGCAGGAATATCTTGCATGGTTTTACATTTGTTTTTTATGGGTTTGCCATCAACAAAAGCCCAAATGTATTTACTGAAACTACCAAATTCGTCTTGAATTTTCATAAAAGCTTTAGCATTGGTAATAGTAGCGTTTACTTTCAGTTTGTTTCTTATAATACCAGCGTCTTGTAATAGCGAATCAATTTTATCTTGTTTGTAGCTTGCTATTGTTTTATAATCAAAATTATCAAAAGCCTTTCTAAAGTTTTCACGTTTGCGTAAAATGGTTATCCAGCTTAGACCTGCTTGAAAGGTTTCTAAAATTAAAAATTCAAAAAGAGTGTCGTCATCATAAACAGGAACACCCCATTCCTTATCGTGATATGCTTCATATAAAGCATCACCTTCACACCAGCCGCATCTATGTTTTTTCATATTTTTTGTTAAAAATGTAAGGTATTCCAATTAAGCATGACAAAAGTCAGCTTAATTAAAACACCAAGATACTAATTTTGTGTAATCCAAAAAGAAATAAATTATGAGCTCAATTATAGAAACTAGTTTACAAAAAGGCATATCATATCAAGCTTATAGAGAGTTGGTTAATCATTTAGTAGATGAGAAATCAAACACAGGAGACGAAAAAACAAAAGCATTAGCAAATTACACAAAGCTTAATGACAGACGTATGAAGCGTTGGGATAAAACCATAAAAATATCGGTAGCTTCAAAACGTAAGATTAACGAATTTCGTCATCATATTACATGGTTAGTTATTACCGAAAGTTGGTGTGGTGATGCAGCACATGTATTGCCTGCAATAAATAAGATAGCTGAGTTGAGTCATTATATTGATATGAAAATTGTGCTTCGTGACGAAAACAAAGAGTTGATGGATGCTTTTTTAACTTATGGATCTCGTTCTGTGCCTAAATTAATTATGATTGATGATGAAACAGGAGATGTTTTAAACACATACGGACCAAGACCAAGTGAAGCAACAAGTTATGTAAATAGGTTTAAGGTTGAAAACGGTAAATTAACTCCAGAGTTTAAAGAAGATTTGCAACATTGGTATAACGATAATAAAGGACAAAACATTATTGATGATATTACTGAAATGCTTTGTCAGTTAGAGCCTAATGTTTGCCTATAAAGTAGAATGTAATGGAGCCTATTTGTGACTTTTTTGATGCATCGTCACTAAACAGAGATCTTTTTGCATAATCTAAAGCGTGCTCAATTAAGCATGCGTTTGTAGAGTTTGAAGCGGTGTTTACATAAGCATCTATAACACTTCCTTTGTCGTTTACTGTAATATTTACAACAATCTTACCATCAACTTCACAAAGGTAAACAGGTATGGGAATATGTATTTTTGATCTGTTTACTAACGAATAACTGATGGTGCTTTTTGAGTTATCACCATCTTCTTTTTGTTTTTTTAATAAATCATTTACTTTGTCAAAAGATGAAAGTTCATCTTTGTTTACTTTAGCTGGATCAGCAACCTCATAAGTTTTTGTGTATGATTCACTGTTTTCTTCAACACTACTTTCTTTAGGAACATAGTCTTCTGGTGGCGCAATAAGCTTATAAGCTTGGGCAAAGGGTTTGTTTTCTTGTGTTTCGTTAAAGGCTTTATTGGTTTCAGCTTTACTCGTATTTAACTTTTCTAAAGCTTCTAATATTTTAACATCTTCTTCGGTAAGCTCTTTTTCTGGTTCCATTTCATAATAACTTTCGGAAATATTATCTTCATGTTGTTTTAAGCTTAAGTTGAAAACAGACAGTATTACCGTTCCTGTAATTAGGAAAGTTATTAATAGAGCTTTATGTTGATTTGTTAGGTTCAAATCGATTTGTTTATCGCAAATGTTTAATGAATATACGTAAAAGGAAACAACTTAGCCTTTAAGTGAGGTTATAAAATTTTCAATGGAAACACCACTAGTAACATCAAAATCACCAATTTTTGTGCGTCGTAAAGCTGATAAATGCCCTCCAGATTTTAAGGCTTTTCCAAAATCGTTTGCTAATGAGCGTATGTAAGTGCCTTTGCTGCAAACCACTCTAAAATCTATATTTAAGTCATCAATTTTTGTGATTTCAAATTCTGAAATATTGACAGTTCGTGCTTTAATTTCAACAGCTTCACCAGCTCTAGCATACTCATATAAACGTTTTCCGTCTTTTTTTAATGCTGAAAAAACGGGTGGCAATTGTTGAATGGTTCCAATAAATTGTTTGGTGGCTTCTTTGATTAAATCGTCTGTAATGTGCTCGGTTGGAAAAGTGTTGTCGATCTCTGTTTCTAAATCGTAAGAAGGCGTTGTGCTTCCTAGAACAATGGTGCCTGTATATTCTTTTATTTGACCTTGAAACGTATCAATTTGCTTGGTCATTTTACCCGTGCAAATAACTAATAAACCGGTTGCTAAAGGATCTAAAGTTCCTGCGTGACCTACTTTTATTTTCTTTATGTTGAAAGCTTGACGAATTTCCCAACGTAGTTTGTTAACTACTTGAAAAGACGTCCAATTAAGAGGCTTGTCAATTAATAGAACTTGTCCGGAAAGGTAGTCTTCGGTCGTTTTCATTTTTTAATTGATTAAAGAAAAACCAATAGCTATAATACCAACAATAGCACAATAAATTGCAAAATAAGAGAGCTTACTTTTTTTAACAAGAGAGATCATCCAAGTACAAGCAAATAAACCTGCAACAAATGCAGCTACGAATCCTATTGAAAGAGATGTAAAGTTTCCGCTATCATAAGTTAAATCACCACTTAAAACATCTTTAGCAATTTTTCCAAAAATTAAAGGCACAACCATTAAAAAAGAAAAGCGAGCTGCTTTCGTTTTATCATTACCAAGTAATACCGATGTTGATATGGTTGCTCCAGAACGTGAAATACCAGGAAGCATGGCAATAGCTTGTGATATGCCAATTACAAAAGCATTTTTAAAGGATACTTTTTTGTCGGTGTCCTTGGCTTTATCGGCTAAAAATAACAAAACAGCTGTAACTATTAGCATACAACCAACTAGTAAGATGTTGCCGCCAAAAAGAGCTTCTAATTGTTTTTCAAAAAACAATCCAACAATTACGGCAGGAATCATAGAAACTGCAATTTTAGTTATAAACTGTAAATCGTCGTTCCATTTAAATTTTAGAGCCCCTTTAATAAGGTCTAAAATATCTTTTCTAAAAACAACAATGGTACTTAAGGCTGTTGCGAAATGTAAAACAACAGTTAAGAGCAGGCTTTCTTCAGGCACAGAATTATCACCAAGAATAGCTTTTCCAATTTCTAAATGCCCGCTTGATGATACAGGCAAAAATTCAGTAAGTCCTTGAATAATACCAAGAATGATAGAGTCGATTATATCCATGGCGCAAAAATATTAAAATAGACGTAGTAAAGAGCAATTCACGTTAATATTTTATAAGTTAAAAGTAGATTAAACTATATAAAGACTATTAGATAGTGTCTGTAGTTTTATTTGCTGTTTTTTTAAGTCCTGTTTAAGCACTTTTTTTGAGTAAATTCTCTTATTTTTGGTTGAAAGTTAGCTGCTATTTTATAATTTAATTAAAAATGAATAATATCATTGCTTTAAAAAGCGTTGCTGATGCGCATAGTATGATAGGTTTAGAGAAACCTACACATCCATTAATTTCCGTAGTAAAAAATAGACCTCAAAAAGGTGCAGATATAGAGGGTATGCGAATTGTGAGCGATTTGTATATTATTGCTCTCAAGGAAAATCTTAAATGTATATTACAGTATGGTAGAAATTCTTATGATTATGGTGAAGGCACATTGGTTTTTATATCACCTGGACAGGTTATTATTCCTTCCAAAACGGATGAGCCAGATTTACAAGGCTGGTCCCTAGTTTTTCATCCAGATTTAATTCAAAAATCAAACCTTGGAAATACTATTTCAAAATATTCATTTTTTGATTATGATATTTGTGAAGCCTTACATTTATCAGAAAAAGAAAAATTTGCCCTAAAGGAGTTTGTTTCTAATATTGAAGATGAGTTAAACGGGGATGTCGATAAACATAGCATGGATATTATAATTCATAACTTGGAGTCGATTCTTAAATATAGCCATAGGTTTTATGACCGTCAGTATGTTTCTAGGAGTCATTTAAATAAGGATTATATCTCTGGATTTGAAAAATACTTAAAGTATTATTTTGACAGCAATCAACATTTGGAATTTGGAATTCCTACAATTGATGATTGTGGGAAAGCAATGAATATGTCTGGGAAATATTTAAGTGATTTTATGAAACGTGAAACAGGAAAAAGTTTGATGGAGCATATTCATGTATATTTAATTAATAAGGCTAAAGCCATATTGTTAAATTCTAACGAATCTATTGGTCAGGTAGCTTATTCTTTAGGGTTTAAATATCCACAACATTTTAGCAAGTTTTTTAAAGTAAAAACAGGGTTTAATCCTAGTGATTATAGAAAAATCACTTAAATAAAGTACTTATGAAAGTATGTGAATATATTTTAATAGCTTAAAGTTAAGCATACTAAATAATCTAAAACAATAGAGACGTGATATATTAGGTCTCTATTGTTATTTGAAGTGTCAATAAGTCTATTCTCCTAAATATATAAACATTCTAATATTTAAGGTTTCTGGTCGGTTGTCTATTGATGTTTGAGAAGTGTTTAACTGTAAAGAGAAATCGTGTTTGTGATCAATTGGAGTAGATGTTACATCTGGCTCAACACTAGCACCAGGAACATCTGCCATACTTACTGTATTTGCTTCACCTGCTTGTGATAATCTAATGATCCCGTATTGACTAGGATTGATAGTCGCATTACTGTCATAAACGTAATCAGTAGTTCCTGAAAAATTGTCAGTTGGGAGGTTCGCTTTGCTTATATTAATAAGTCAAAAAATTATATTAATAAACTAGGAATAGATTATTCGGATGCGGTATTAAAGCATTCAAAAAACTTAGATGATGCTATGCAAAATGGATATGATTATGTAAAAATAATGGCAGCTAAGTTTGCTGAAATAATAAGTTAATTACTTTTTGTCAGGATTCAACAAAATAGCATATACTTGAATGCCAAAGCCTATAAGGATAATCATGGGTGCTAAGCGAATACGACGAAAACTAAAAATTTCAGGATTAAAAACATTAGGATCATCACTACCACCACCAGACATTAATATAAATCCTAAGGCAATACATGATAAGCCAATAAACATGAATTTATAGTTTTTCTTTCCGAACACAAAAACAGGTTTTGTAGCGTCTTTTTGTTTTTTTTCTCCCATAATTTATTTAAAAGTAGTGTTGCAAATTAACGGATTTATTTAAAAACTTACGTTAAGGCTATTATAAAATATCTAATAATAAAGGTCGTCTGTTTTTAAATTTAAAAAGCGTTGGGTGGCAAAATGTGTGCTAATCCAAGTAATAATAATACCTAAAGCAAATATAAAAAGGAAAAGCATACTTATTAAAAAGGGGTTGCTTAATAACTCTAATTCTGTAAATGTTTTGTTTAAATAATATAAAACAATAGCCATTCCTATTAAAGCTAAAACAGCACCAATAATTCCTAAACGAACACTTTTCCAAACAAAGGGACGACGAATAAATTGCTTGGTTGCACCTACCATTTGCATAGTTTTTATGGTGAATCGTTTGGAGTAAACGGCTAATCTTATGGAGCTATTAATTAATAAAACGGCAATTAGGGTAAACATACCACTTATAACCAGTACCCAGAAGCTTATTTTTTTAACGTTATCGTTCATTAAATTCACCAAATCGTTATCATAAGCCACTTCATCTACAAAGTTTTTAGAGGTTGCTTCTTCCGAAATTTTTTCAAGCTGTTCAGACGTTACAAAGTCTGCTTTTAAGTGTACATCGATAGAGTTTTGTAACGGATTATAACCTACAAAATCCATAAAATCTTCACCATTTTCAGCCTTCATAGATTCAGCAGCTTGTTCTTTAGATATGTATTCGGTAGACTTTACATAATCAGACATGGCTAAACTTTTTTCAAGTTGTTTGGTTTCAACCTCTTTAGCAGAGTCTTTTAAATATATAGTAAGTACTACTTGTTCCTTGAAATGATCGGATACTTTTTTTGCATTTAAAACGAGCATGCCTAGTAATCCTAATAAAAACAATACTAAAGCAATACTTAATACTACTGAAAAGTAAGATGAAATAAGTCTGCGTTTTTGATGTTTTTCAAATGATGAACTCATAAAGTAATTTGGATTAATAACGTAAAAATAACAAAGTATTCTAATACAGTATAAATAACAACGCTTAAACTTTCAATATTGTTTTAAATTGACTTTTTTTCTGGCTTGCTAATGATATAAACACCGCTTGCAACAACAATGCAACTTAATATTTTAATAAGATTAATATCTTGAGCATATTGACTCTGCATAAAAATATAAGCAAGTATACTAACCATAATGAAACTAACTACCGGCTGTAAGTATACATAACTACTAGTTACAGAGGGCGTTAAGTGTTTAAGGGCATAAATGTTAAAAAGGTACGCTAAAAAGGTTGTAAATAAAACAACATAAGCTATCGTTAAATAAGTATTTGTTGTAAATGATTCAAAATCAGTACTCAAAAAGTCATTAACTCCAAAAGGGAAAGCATATATAAACCCAAATAAAAAGATCCAACTAACCACTGTAATAGCATTGTATTTTTGCATCAATGTTTTAGCGATAACAAGATATAGTCCATAGCTACAAGCATTTAAAAATACAAATAGATTGCCTAAAAACGAACTGGTTCCTTGTACCTTGTTTCCATATAGAATTAAAAATATAGCACCAATACCTGCCATAGTAATTCCAATAACTTTATTTTTTGTAATTCGTTCTTTTAAAATAATAATACTAAAAATTAAAACAATTACCGGAGTTGCTGTCTGAATTATAGAGGCATCAATTGGTGATGTTAAATTAATACCATGAAAAAACAACATTTGGTTTAACGCACCTCCAAATAATCCGCAAAGCGCAAGCCTAAATAAATCCTTTTTATCTACTTTTTCTTTAACAAATAGAAATTTTATAAGCCAAAATATGATAGCACAACAAGAAAGTCTAATTAAAACAAATGCTGTTGGGTTAATTTTATCTGGCATAATGCCTTTGGCAATAATATAATTAGCACCATAAATAGTATTGGCTCCTAGTAGAGCTAAATGTGCTTTGGTAGTGTCTTTTATCACAATTAGTGAGATTGATTCTGCGGCGAAATTACAAATTGCATTTCAAATCAATATTATTTAATCGAATAGATTAATTAGAAGTAAACACTTTACTGGTTTCTATTTAAAGTGTAAATTTGCGCTTTCAAAAAGTAGATACAGACAGATGATATACGATTTCAATAAAATCGAAAAGAAGTGGCAAGACTATTGGGCAAAAAACCAAACGTTTAAAGCTGTAAACAATAGTGAAAAACCAAAGTTTTATGTGTTAGATATGTTTCCGTATCCCAGTGGTGCTGGTTTGCATGTTGGGCATCCGTTAGGTTATATAGCATCTGATATTTATGCGCGTTACAAACGTCATCAAGGTTTTAATGTATTGCACCCGCAAGGGTATGATAGTTTTGGTTTGCCTGCTGAACAGTATGCGATTCAAACAGGGCAACACCCAGCGGTTACAACTGCCGAAAACATAAAAACATACCGTCGTCAATTAGATCAAATAGGGTTTTCATTCGATTGGTCTCGCGAGGTTCGTACAAGTGACCCAAGTTATTATAAATGGACACAGTGGATTTTCATTCAATTATTTGAATCTTGGTATAATAATGATACTGATAAAGCAGAATCTATTGAAACGTTAAAAACAATATTTGCTTTGGAAGGAAATGCAAAAGTAAATGCTGTTTGCGATGATAACATAGAACCATTTTCTGCTGAAGAATGGAATGGTTTTTCTGAAAAAAAACAACAAAAAATAGTATTGCAATACCGTTTAACATACTTAGCCGAAACTGAGGTAAACTGGTGTCCTGCGTTAGGAACAGTTTTGGCAAATGATGAAATAATTAATGGTGTTTCAGAACGAGGTGGCCATTCTGTAATAAGAAAAAAAATGACCCAATGGAGTATGAGAATTTCTGCTTATGCAGAACGTTTACTTCAAGGTTTAAATACGATTGATTGGACAGATTCTTTAAAGGAAAGTCAACGTAACTGGATTGGAAAATCGGTTGGAGCAAGTGTAACATTCAATGTAATTCCTGATGTCACCCTGAGCGCAGTCGAAGGGTCTCACAAAATAGATGTGTTTACAACAAGACCAGACACCATTTTTGGAGTTAGTTTCATGACCTTAGCGCCAGAACACGACTTAGTATCGCAAATAACAACACCAGAACAAAAAGCAGATGTTGATGCTTATATTTTAGCAACAGCAAAGCGTAGTGAGCGCGATAGAATGGCCGATGTAAAAACCATTTCGGGAGCGTTTACGGGGGCGTATGCAGAACATCCGTTTACAAAAGAACCTATTCCGGTTTGGATTGGCGATTACGTGTTAGCAGGTTACGGAACCGGTGCAGTCATGTCGGTGCCATGTGGTGATCAACGTGATTACGATTTTGCAAAGCATTTTAATATTCCGATTATAAATATTTTTGAAGGGGTTGATATTTCAGAATCGGCTTTTTCAGATAAAGAGAAAACCGTTATTGGTAATAGTGATTTCCTTAACGGCATGAATTACAAAAAAGCGACCAAACGTGCTATTTACGAATTAGAGCAAATTGGTCAAGGTGAAGGAAAAACAAATTACCGTTTGCGTGATGCTGTTTTTAGTCGTCAGCGTTATTGGGGAGAGCCATTTCCTGTGTATTATGTAGATGGGATGCCACAAATGATTGATGCTGCACATTTACCAATCAAACTTCCAGAAGTAGTAAAATATTTACCAACCGAAACCGGTGAGCCACCATTAGGAAATGCCAAAAAATGGTATTGGCTACAATACGGAGATAAAGCGGACATCGTATCTAAAGAGGAATTTGAGAATTCCTCCCCTTTGGGGAGGCTAGGTGGGGCTTTAGAATTAAACACCATGCCAGGGTGGGCAGGAAGTTCTTGGTATTTTAATCGCTACATGGATTCTACAAATAACGAAGAATTTGCAAGCAAAGAAGCGCTTAATTATTGGAAAGACGTCGATTTATACATTGGAGGAAGCGAGCATGCTACAGGACATTTGTTATACGCACGTTTTTGGCAAAAATTCTTGTTTGATAAAGGGGTTGTGCCAGTTGATGAGTTTGCAAAAAAATTGATTAACCAAGGCATGATTTTGGGAACTAGTGCTATCTTTTATAGAATTGAAGATATATTTATAAATGAAGTTTCATATGTTGGAAAGAGTTTATGGAAAAAAGATAAAATTATAGGTGAAAGAGTAAAAAAAGCTAAACCTAAAAACCCAATATTATTGTCAGTTTCTTATTCGAGTTTTGATAAATATTTATTATCTAAAGGTATAAAGGAAGGTGATCCATTTAATCTAAAAGTATTACAAGAATGGCATGAAAGAATTAATGATGAAATTTTTAAATCTCTAGGAGAGGAAAATATAAAATATTCTAACCCTAAAAAGTATATTGTTAGTTATAAAACAAGTCCAATTCGCGTTAACGTTAATCTTGTTAATTCTTCAGATGAAATAGATATTAAAAAATTCATTTCGAATCCTTTGAACCAGGAATATAAAAATGCAAAAATAATTTTTGAGAATGATGGTTCATTTAAATTGACGAGAGAAGTTGAGAAGATGTCTAAACGTTGGGGGAATGTTGTAAACCCCGAAGATATATGTGCAGATTACGGAGCAGATAGTCTTCGTCTTTACGAAATGTTTTTAGGGCCTTTAGAGCAATACAAACCATGGAATACCGCTGGTATTACAGGGGTGCATTCGTTTCTTAAAAAACTTTGGAAATTATATGCCGATGATAATGGTTTAAAAGTAACAGATGCTCCAGCATCAAAAGATGCTCTAAAAACGTTACATAAAACTATTAAAAAGGTACAAGAAGATATTGAGAATTTCTCTTTCAATACGTCGGTTTCTACGTTTATGATTGCAGTTAATGAGTTAACGGCTCAGAAATGTACAAGTAAAGATGTTTTAGAACCTTTATTGGTTGTAATCTCGCCTTATGCGCCACATATTGCTGAGGAATTATGGGATCAGTTAGGACATAACGAGTCTATTACAACGGCTCCTTTTCCAGAGTTTGATGCCAGCCATTTGGTAGAAAGTAGCAAGAACTACCCGATTTCATTTAATGGAAAAATGCGTTTCACGATGGAATTACCAATGGATATGAGTAAGGACGATATTGAAAAAGCGGTTTTAGCAAACGAAAAAACACAAGAGCAATTAGCAGGTAGAATACCTAAAAAAGTGATTGTGGTTCCTGGTAAAATTGTGAATATAGTAGGATAACATCATTGTTTTGTCATGTCGACATGAGGTACGATTGAGACATCATATAACAGGTATAACTAGTATTTCTATTATGTGATGTCTCTCTTCGTTCGAAATGACAAAAGGTTATTGATTAAGTTCTTTCCGCGTTAGGGATAGAAGAGGAAAGCCCACAGCGAGGTACGAGCGAGGACTTGTAACGTATAGCCCGACCTGTTTCTGAACTTAATTCAGGATAAAGGTAACGCCCAAATAATTATTTTTATTCAAGAATTACACATAAATTACATGGAAATCATCGGATTTATCGCCGCCATTTTAACAACAGCCGCTTTTTTACCGCAAGTTTACAAAACTTGGAAAACTAAAGATGTTTCAGGTTTGTCTTTACCCATGCTAATTATCTTTTTTGTTGGTATTGTAGGCTGGTTAATTTATGGAATTTTAAAAGAAAGTCCGTCCATGATTTTTGCTAATAGTATTACTATAGTTTCTTCATTTTTATTGCTTTTCTTCAAAATAAAATATAACAAGAATTAGAACGGAATTCTCTGTTTCTTTAATCTGTTTAATGGTTTGTTTCTTAATTATGGAATATTCAGGATATTCCTAGTAAATTGGTATATGTTATATTTTTATTAATCAAATGTTAAATTTGATGACAATAATTTAAATAAAATTGAATTTAAGATTCAAATCTAAATCATTTAATTTAATTTTGGTAAAAATTAAAACTAACTTATTAAATGTCTCTTTCTTATGAAAATTGGAGTTCCTATTGAAATTAAAAACAGCGAAAACAGAGTAGGTATGATACCTTCTGGAGTGTTTGAATTAACGAAAAGAAATCATATTGTTTATGTGCAGAAAAATGCAGGTTTTAATAGTGGTTTTTTAGATGAAGATTATATAGATGCAGGAGCAACTATTCTTGATACCATTGAAGCGGTTTATGATGCTGCCGATATGATTGTTAAAGTAAAGGAGCCTATTGAGGAAGAGTATCATTTAATTAAGGCAAATCAAATCGTTTTTACATATTTTCACTTTGCATCAAGTGAGCCGCTTACAAATGCCATGATAGAAAGTAATGCTATTTGTATTGCTTATGAAACGGTTGAAGACGCAGATGGAACGTTGCCGTTGTTAATTCCGATGTCGGAAGTAGCAGGAAGAATGTCTGTTCAGCAAGGAGCTAAATTTTTAGAGAAACCAATTATGGGGCGTGGTATTTTACTAGGTGGAATTCCTGGAGTGCCTCCTGCAAAAGTATTGATTTTAGGCGCAGGTGTGGTAGGTATTCAGGCAGCACGTATGGCCTCAGGATTAGGTGCTAGTGTACATATTTTAGATGTTAATATGAAACAATTACGTCATGTTAGTGATGTAATGCCTAATAATGTTGTTAGTGAATTTTCTAGTGAATATAACATTAGAAAACATATTGTAGATTCCGATTTAATTATTGGTGGTGTGCTTTTAAAAGGAGCAAAAGCGCCAAAATTAATTACCAGAGATATGCTAAAAGAGATGCGTCCTGGAACCGTAATGGTTGATGTGGCTGTAGATCAAGGTGGTTGTTTTGAAACAACTAAACCAACAACACATCAAGATCCTACTTATATTATAGATGAGGTGGTGCATTATTCTGTTGCAAATATGCCAGGAGCCGTGCCTTATACCTCTACTGTGGGATTAACAAATGTGACCTTGCCTTATGTTATTAAATTAGCTAACGATGGTTGGGAAAAAGCATGTGACCAAAGTCCATCTTTAGCAAAAGGATTAAATATTGTGAAGGGGAAAATTGTTTATAAAGAAATAGCAGAAGCATTCGATTTAGAATTTGCAGAAGTATAGTAATAATTTTTTGGTTTACACTTAGGTGTTTTTAAAGTGAGATTTCTATAAATTAGATGTCTCACTTTTTTATTTACTGACAGAATAACATCTATTTAAAATTGGCGTTATTTTTGTTATATTTAATTCAGAATTAAAACTTTAAAAAAGATTTAAAATGTTAGTATATTATATATTATTAGGAGGTATTGCATTAATAAGCTGGTTAGTAAGCAGTACACTAAAAAAGAAATTTGCAAAGTATTCAAAAGTGCAATTACGTAATGGTATGAGTGGTGCCGAAATTGCTGAAAAAATGTTAGCAGACCATGGTATTACAGATGTTGAGGTTATTTCTACAGCAGGTCGTTTAACCGATCATTATAATCCGAAAAATAAAACGGTAAACTTAAGTGAATCGGTTTACAATCAACGTAACGCTGCGTCTGCGGCTGTGGCAGCACATGAGTGCGGGCACGCCGTACAACATGCGAAAGCATATCAATGGTTAACCATGCGTTCATCGTTAGTACCTATTGTTAGTGTGACTTCTGGTATGTCTACATGGATTGTTTTTGGAGGTCTTATGTTAGGCGCAGCTGCCGGATTAGGCTTGGGCTACTGGGTAGCCGTTGCAGGTTTAGTAATGATGGGGTTTGCAACGTTGTTTAGTTTTATTACGTTACCTGTAGAATATGATGCGAGTAATAGAGCTTTAGCTTGGTTAAAAAATAAAAACATGGTGTCTCAAGAGGAGTATGCGGGATCTGAGGATGCACTTAAGTGGGCTGCAAGAACGTATTTAGTAGCGGCAATTGGATCGTTAGCAACTTTAGTTTATTGGGGTTTTAGAGTGTTTGCAGGAGGAAGAGATTAAATTAAAAATAAACATAGCAAAAAGCTCTGAAATTTTTCAGAGCTTTTTTGTTTCTTTACGTATCAATATAAACAGATAATGAGTAACCCTTTGTCATACTATAAAAAACATTTAGAAATTTATAAAGTAGAAGTACAAAAGCTTTATAAACAAATGACGGGTTTAAGCACTTTAAGATTGGTTGTTTTTTTAGCAACTGGTTTTGGTGTTTATTTTACGTTTTCACAATGGCAAATAGCGACTTTAATTGCTGTTATAGGCATAGCCGTTTTTTTGTATTTATTATCTAAGTATAATGATATTAAAAATCAAAGAAATTTCAATAAAGCATTAGTTGCTATTAATGAAGATGAAATTGAAATAGCTTCGGGTGATTTTCATGAAAGAGAAAGCGGGTTAGAATTTCAAGACTCCAACCATTTTTATAGCTTAGATATCGATTTGTTTGGTCGTGGTTCTTTTTTTCAATTTATAAATAGAACAACGAGTCAGGAAGGTGCTCAAAATTTAGCGAATGCATTAAAAGCAAATCATGTTGAAGCTATTGTTTTAAGGCAAGATGCCATAAAAGAATTGAGTTCTAAATCCGAATGGCGACAACATTATTCGGCGACTTCTAGTTTGGTGCATATAGAAACACCTGCAAAGCAAATTATAAGTTGGTTGCAAAATTATCAGTCCTTTTTACCAAAAGTAATGAAGGGCTTGCCTTTAGGTTTTTCAGTGATTTCGATACTTGTATTCGGACTTATATTTTTTGGTATAATAACAAATCAAGCTTTAATAGGTTATTGGTTGCTTGTTGGTTTAGGGGTTACAGGTATTTATCTTAAAAAGATAAATGCATTAGCGTCTAATACAGATAGGGTTAAGGATACGTTTCGTCAATATGCGTTATTATTAGATTTAATAGAAAACGAAACCTTTTCATCAGCATTATTACAACAAAAGCAACAACAAATTCAGGAAGAAAATAAAAAAGCTTCAACTATTTTTAAAGAATTTTCTAAAGCCTTAGATGCTTTAGATCATAGAAATAATTTAATTTCTGCCATTTTTGGAAATGGATTATTTCTTTCCGATGTTAAAAACAGTTTTCATATTGAAAAATGGATTGAAGAACACGGAAATAAAGTGGCCGAATGGTTTGAAGTTGTATCGTTTTTTGATGCCTATAATTCGTTGGGAAATTTTGCGTTTAATCATCCAGATTTTGTATTTCCAGATATAGTAAATGACGGTTCGGTTATAAATGCCGAAAGTTTAGGGCATCCGCTGTTAAATAAAACGAAGCGTGTTGATAGTGATTTAACAATTGATAATGAACAATTTTTTATTGTTACAGGAGCTAATATGGCAGGGAAAAGTACGTTTTTAAGAACAGTCTCTCTACATATTGTTATGGCAAATGTAGGTTTGCCTATTTGCGCTAAAACCAGCAAATATTCGCCAGTTAAGTTGATTACAAGCATGCGAACAACAGATTCGTTAACCGATGATAGTTCGTATTTCTTTTCAGAGTTAACACGATTAAAATATATTGTAGATGCTATTCAAAAAGAACCTTATTTTATTGTTTTAGATGAAATTTTAAAAGGAACTAATAGCACCGATAAAGCCATTGGATCCCGTAAGTTTGTTGAAAAATTAGTAGCTTCTAATGCTACAGGAATTATTGCAACGCACGATTTGAGTTTGTGTGAAATTGAAAAGGAGTTAGACGAGGTGAAAAACTATTATTTTGATGCCGAAATTATCAACGACGAACTTCATTTTGATTACACTTTAAAAACAGGTATTTGTAAAAATATGAATGCGTCGTTTTTATTGAAGAAAATGGAGATAGTTTAAAGCTTTGTCATTCCTGTAACTTGTGTGAAACTTGTTTAAGTAAGACAAGAATCTTTCGTGTTCTAGTTGTAAAATCTTTTAAGAAGTTTTTATCTTTACAACTATGCAACACATTTCTAAGCTTCCAAATGTTGGGACTACCATTTTTTCTACCATGAGTGCTTTAGCAACAAAGCACAAGGCAATCAATTTATCACAAGGGTTTCCCGATTTTGATAGTGATCAAAAATTAATTGACTTAGTGAGTAAAGCGATGAATTCTGGGTACAATCATTATGCTCCCATGAAAGGGAATTTAGAATTAAGAGAAGCTATTGCTAAAAAGTTTGATTTACTTTATGGTACAGGTTATCATCCAGAAACAGAAATTACCGTTACAGCAGGCGCTACACAAGCTATTTTTACTATTATTACAACATTTATAAAACCTAATGATGAGGTTATCGTTTTTAAACCAGCTTACGATAGTTACCAACCAGCAGTAGAGCTTAACGGAGGTAAGGTTATCCCCATTCAAATGCAAGCTTCCAATAGTTTTAAAGTGGATTGGGAACAGGTAAAAGAAAAGCTTAATAGTCAAACTAAAATGATTATTATTAATACGCCTCATAATCCAACAGGAACGGTATTTTCAAAAGAAGATATGTTACAATTGGAAGCCATTACAAAAGGTACAAATATTATTGTGTTGAGTGACGAGGTTTATGAGCACATGATTTTTGATAATGAAAAACATCAGAGTGCGTGTTTGTTTCCGGGGTTGAAATCTAGAAGTTTTGTGGTCGCTTCTTTTTGTAAAACGTTTCATAATACAGGATGGCGCGTTGGCTATTGTTGTGCACCAAAAGAGCTTATGCAGGAGTTTTTAAAAGTGCATCAGTTTAATGTGTTTTGTATTCACCATCCAACGCAAAAAGGTATTGCAGACTATATGCAAGAGCCTAGGCATTATTTAGAATTATCTGCTTTTTATCAAAAAAAAAGAGATTTATTTTTAAGTTTAATAAAAGATTCTAGGTTTAGATTTACCCCCTCAAAAGGGACGTATTTTCAAGTGTTAGATTATTCTAATATTACAGATGAATATGATGTTAATTTTGCAAAACGACTAACTACTGAATTAGGTGTAGCTTCAATTCCGTTGTCGGTTTTTAATATAAACGATTTAGATAACAACGTACTCCGATTTTGTTTTGCAAAAAAGGATGATACCTTAAAGCGAGCAGCTGATATTTTAAATACCATTTAATTATGCAAAATCAACTTAAAATAGCATTAATTCAGTCTGATTTGGTTTGGGAAAATCCAAAACAGAACCGTGAGAATTTTTCAAATAAAATTAACACAATATCAGAGGATGTTGATGTTATTGTACTTCCTGAAATGTTTACTTCGGCTTTTACAATGCATGCTTCAAAAGTTGCTGAAACTATGACTGGTGATACTGTTTTGTGGATGCAAAAACTAGCTTCAAAAACAAGTGCTGCCATAGTTGGAAGTCTTATTATTTTAGAAGAAAACAAGCATTATAATAGATTGCTTTTTGTAGAACCATCGGGCAAAATAACCTATTATAATAAGCGACATACATTTACCCTTGCTGGCGAAGACAAAGTGTTTTCGGCAGGAACTGAAAAAGTAATTATTGAATATAAAGGTTGGAAGGTTTGCCCACTCGTGTGTTACGATTTACGATTTCCCGTTTGGGCTAGAAACGTTGAAAACTATGATGTTTTATTATACGTAGCCAATTGGCCAAAGCCTAGAATATCTGCTTGGGATGCCTTATTGAAAGCGCGTGCTATTGAAAATATGAGCTATGTTATCGGGGTTAATAGAGTAGGAGTTGATGGCGTAAATATGGAATATTCAGGACATTCTGCAGTGTATGATGTTTTAGGAAATATAAAAACAGATTTTGAGCCTAGTAAAGAACAGATTGAAATTGTTGCTCTAGAAAAAAGACACGTTGAAGCTTATAGAAATAAACTTAAGTTTTTAAACGATAAAGACACGTTTAATCTGTTGTAAACTGAAGTGTTTCAGGATATCCCCAATCTGCTCTAATTTCAATTTCTTTAAAATGACTCACCTTTTCGGGTTGTATCTTTTTAAGATAATTACCCGTATCGTGTTTTTTATTGCCATTTACATCATGAATAACTCTAATGTAATACGTGCTTGGTGGTAGATTTAAAAAATCTATAGCACCCTTTTCAGACGCATATTGTTCAAATTTTACATCCCCTTTTTCGGTAGTTAATTGAAGAATAAGTGGGTATGTAGCATTTACTAAGGTAAAACGAGCATAACCATAATCAGACGTTTTTTTAGTCGTTACAGAATAGCTTAACGTATCATTAGTCGCATCAAAAAAATCAATAAAAGCATTTGGAAGTATTCGTATTTTATAGCTATTCTCTTCAGTTCTTTTAAAGTTTATGGCATAAGTGTTATTGACGGTGTCAAATTTAGTAGTAAAATCAACATTTAAAGAATCCTTGTCCATTAAACTAATTTTAGAATCGTCAAAACTCACAAAAGGAACCGTTCCTCTTATTTTATAAGGGTCTTCAGAACCAATAGGTGGTATTCCTTTTAAGGTTAGCGAGTCTCTTTTTTTCTCTCTTATTTTAACGATGTAATCTTTTTCAAAGTCATACTTGGTATTAGAAACTTTAAAAAGAAGAGAATCTACTTCTAATTTAGGTTTATACCAATAGTAAAGGGAGTCTGTTTTTTCGTCTTTGGTAATGCGGTAACTAAAATCATTAGGCACTTCAGAATTAATGTTAATGGTCATAGCTCTATAATCGCCTTCGTAACCAAATGTGATTTTTTCACTAGCGTCTAAAATAGGCCTTACGGCTTTAAAATCTAAGTCTTCAGAAAATAATTTAAGCGAATAAAGCGAATCGGTTGGTACTTCAATAAAGCTTTTATAAAATGCAATTTGATCTGTTTTTTGCTGAAATTTATTGTCGCCATTACCATCTTTTAAAGCCATCAACATATATTTTCCTGCTTTGATGTTTTCAATAGAAAAAGTGGTAACACTATCTAATGTATTGGTTATGTATTTTGGTTTTTCTTTATAAATAATAGAATCTGAAAAGGTGGAGTCAACCTCATAAAGAGCCACATTTACAAAAGTTTCAGGTTGTCTTTGTAAAGCATCAACAATATTTCCTTTCACTGTAAGCGAATCAATATAACTTCCTGTAGAAAGTACGTAACGGTAATACGGATATGGGTTGCCTTCGTTATTATCTACAACGCTGTTTCCAAAATTAAAAGCATAGGTGGTATTAGGTTGTAAGGTGTCGTGAATTTTAATAGTAATGTATTTACTGGCGCTTCCAATGGGGGTTATTTCTGGTGGCGTATCCATTGGTGGCGAAATAATAAGTTGCTTTTGTAGGTCTTTCATTTTAACATATTCGTTAAAATAAATTTTAATTTCATTACCGCTAAAATTTGTAGAATAGTTTTCAGGTATAGCCTTTACAATAACAGGAGGGTCTTCATCTTTAGGACCTCCTTCAGGAGTACCGCGGTTAGCACAGTTAACAAAAACAAGCCCTATAGAAATAGCTAAAATAAAATTTGAAAGCGTCTTAGTCATTATTAATAATACTTTTGCACAAACCTACATAATTTTTAACTCACATCATGCATTAGAAAGTCGTCATGAAGATTAAAAATACAATAAAATATGACTTCTTATAAGTTTTTGCATAGCACCGCTATGAGATAAACTTAAAGAAGTAGGGATGTGATATATTTTGCAGTAGTTTTAATTTGTAATAGATTTTCTGATGTATGATTTGAGTTTATAGATATAACGACAATCTTAATTAGGCTATTGCCATAGTTGCGATACTTATTTTTATGTTTTTTGCTTGGTTTAAAACAGAAATGCAAGCTTCTAGGGTTGCTCCAGTAGTAATAATATCATCTACCAACAAAATATGTTTGTTATCAATAGTTTCCATGTTTTTAAGTATAAATAATTCGTCTGTATTAGTCCAACGAGAGAACCTGCCTTTGGTGGTTTGCGATTTTGTATTTGTAATTTTAATTAGCACGTCATCTTTATAGTCAGCATTTAAAGCCACCGCAATTTGTTGGCCGAATTTTGAAACTTGATTGTAGCCTCGTTTTTTTAGTTTCTTTTTATGCAAGGGTACAGGAATTACAACATCAATGTCTTTATAGAGTTCAATCGTTTTTAATTCGCCACCAAGCCAGTTTCCTAGAACAAACCCAATATTCTCATGACCTTTATATTTTAAACCGTGAATGAGTTGCTGTACCAGTCCTTTTTTTTCAAACCTGAAAAGGGCTGTGCCATTTTCAATGTTTGCGCGTCCATAAAGCACTTTTTTTACGGTATCGTTATCATCAAAATGAAAGTTGGTAGCGGGTAAATCGTGTCTGCAATCTATACAAATGGTATCTTCATTATCATTCAATAAGTTATGGCAAGCATAACAAACTTTTGGGAAGAATAGATTTAGTATGGGTTTAAGCATTCGTGTAAATAAGTCAATTTATAAAGTTAAATAAAATTTTTTAGATGCGTTTGTTGCATTAAATTTTTTAGTGGTTTTGTTAGGAAGTGAGTTTTTATAAGAGTCATTAATTTATATAATATCAAAAATTAAGAGATAAAGAGTTTTTATATATAAAAAAAGAGTAGTATATTTATTACTCTTATATGTTGAATTATTAATTAGCAATTTTTTTTTAAATAATTGTTAATGCTTTATAATTCATGATTAAGAAAACCTTATTATTTACAAATAAATGCTCAATTACGACTTCTAACGAGCAATTAGTTATTAAATCAGAAAACAGAAATAAAACAATTCCAATTGAAGATATTGGATATCTTGTAATAGATCATCACGAAATATATATAAGTATTCCTGCCTTAAACAAACTGATAAATAATAATTGCGCATGTATCGTCTGTGATAAAAAACACCTTCCTAACGGGATGTTATTAAATTTAAACAGTCATCATATTCAGCAAGAAATATTTAAACACCAAATAAATGCAAGTATTCCTTTAAAAAAACAATTATGGCAGCAAACAATTATTGAAAAAATTAATAATCAAGGGCTGTTATTAGAAAAAATTACTGGAGCAACAAATAAGTTTGAATATTTATCAAGTAAGGTTTTAAGTGGTGACACCTCAAATATGGAAGGTGTAGCTGCTAATTTTTATTGGAAGTCTTTTTTTGAAATTGATTTTAAAAGAGCCCGATATGGTAATTATCCTAATAATTTTTTAAACTATGGTTATGCCATTTTAAGAGCCGCTACAGCAAGATCCCTTTCTGGAAGTGGACTATTAAACACTTTAGGTATTCATCATAAAAGCAAGTACAATGCCTTTGCTTTAGCAGATGATATTATGGAACCCTTTAGGCCTATAGTAGATGAGATTGTTCATCATATCATGCAGAACTATGATGAACAGGAGCTTACCACTGAAATAAAATCTGAAATACTTTCGATACTAACTAGAACCGTTTATTTTAAAGATGAGAAAAGTCCATTAATGGTTGCCTTACAAAAAACAGCAAGCTCATTACAACAATGCTATAGTGGCAAACGAAAGAAAATAAAATATCCAAAACTATGGAGCTAAACGGATATAGAATTATGTGGTTATTTGTTTTTTTTGATTTGCCTACCGAAACTCCTAAAGACAGGAAAAATGCAGCTAGCTTTAGAAAAAATATTATGAAAGATGGTTTTACAATGATGCAATACTCTGTTTACATGAGGCATTGTGCTAGTAGTGAAAGTGCTGATGCCCATGAAAAACGGATTAAAAAACTATTACCTCCATTAGGAAAAGTAAGCATTTTAAGAATTACCGATAAACAATTTGGAAATATTATGAACTTTTGGGGACGAGCAGAACAACCAAAAGAGCCCCAACCAACACAATTAGAGTTGTTTTAAAAACAAAAAAATGCTTCAATATTGCCTTATCACTGCAAAAAAGAAGCATTTTTTTTAACGATATTTTCATTTAATCATTTGATATATAGAAGGTAACGAGCCAACTAATATCGTGTTTTCTAATCTTTAATCAAACCACAACATTCCTATCCCTCTTATGTTTAGATAGCTAAATATCGTGTTTTCTAATCTTTAATCAAACCACAACCTAGTCCCATTCTTATCAGAAGTGGGGTTAAATATCGTGTTTTCTAATCTTTAATCAAACCACAACATATACACTACAAGTAATAACAGAAATTAAATATCGTGTTTTCTAATCTTTAATCAAACCACAACTAGACGGAAAGACATTAAAAGAAGATTTAAAATATCGTGTTTTCTAATCTTTAATCAAACCACAACTGTATGAAGCATTAAAGTATGAATAACCTAAATATCGTGTTTTCTAATCTTTAATCAAACCACAACATCGTTACCTGTTAAACAAACACCGCTTAAAATATCGTGTTTTCTAATCTTTAATCAAACCACAACATTTATATCCACGCTTCGTCAAAAAAAATAAATATCGTGTTTTCTAATCTTTAATCAAACCACAACATATCATAATAATTTAACGAATTTGGCATAAATATCGTGTTTTCTAATCTTTAATCAAACCACAACCAATAGAATATTAGAAGAATTAGAAAAAGAAATATCGTGTTTTCTAATCTTTAATCAAACCACAACTCTATAAATGATGTTTTTGCGTTATTTGTTAATATCGTGTTTTCTAATCTTTAATCAAACCACAACACAGGATTAGGGGCTAAAAATTTGAACCGAAATATCGTGTTTTCTAATCTTTAATCAAACCACAACATATATCACTTTACACCAAGTGCATAAGCTAATATCGTGTTTTCTAATCTTTAATCAAACCACAACCAATGTATAACACACATTAAAACGTGACTTAATATCGTGTTTTCTAATCTTTAATCAAACCACAACCTTAAAGATACACAAGGTAATTACCTAAATAATATCGTGTTTTCTAATCTTTAATCAAACCACAACAATAAAACGTGAAGCTATACACCCAACAGTAATATCGTGTTTTCTAATCTTTAATCAAACCACAACAAAAAGGCGCTGTCGCAACTCTACCATTAGAATATCGTGTTTTCTAATCTTTAATCAAACCACAACAAAAAGGCGCTGTCGCAACTCTACCATTAGAATATCGTGTTTTCTAATCTTTAATCAAACCACAACACCTTATACACAATTTTACTCCATAAAAAAAATATCGTGTTTTCTAATCTTTAATCAAACCACAACAAGATATAGTTAGAAGATTTATCCATTCTCAATATCGTGTTTTCTAATCTTTAATCAAACCACAACAGCGTTTTGAATTGCTATTTTGCTGGAATGAATATCGTGTTTTCTAATCTTTAATCAAACCACAACTTTAAGCTTAGCGCTAGCGGTTTCAATCGAAATATCGTGTTTTCTAATCTTTAATCAAACCACAACACGTTGTAAGTGGTTAAATATCAGTGAGATAATATCGTGTTTTCTAATCTTTAATCAAACCACAACCCTTATACATAATTTTACTCCATAAAAAAAGAATATCGTGTTTTCTAATCTTTAATCAAACCACAACAAAAAGGGGCCGTTGCAACTCTACCATTAGAATATCGTGTTTTCTAATCTTTAATCAAACCACAACTTGTTCCGTATTCGCCACAGGCGTAATATTAATATCGTGTTTTCTAATCTTTAATCAAACCACAACTAATAATTTTAGATGGTTCACCCCCAAAATAATATCGTGTTTTCTAATCTTTAATCAAACCACAACATAACGAACTTATAGCGGACTTTAATAATTAATATCGTGTTTTCTAATCTTTAATCAAACCACAACTACAACACCATTAAACAGAAAGGCGGAAGCAATATCGTGTTTTCTAATCTTTAATCAAACCACAACATTAAAATTGAATCACTCCATGTTACATTAATATCGTGTTTTCTAATCTTTAATCAAACCACAACAATGAGCTTGTTAAGGACATTTGCCCTGTTAATATCGTGTTTTCTAATCTTTAATCAAACCACAACAATGAGCGGTTCGGGAGCGTTTAAAAACAAAATATCGTGTTTTCTAATCTTTAATCAAACCACAACATAGACTGTGATAATTGTGGCAAAGAATTTAATATCGTGTTTTCTAATCTTTAATCAAACCACAACCCAATTAAGTAATTACCAAAGGGTAAGGTAAATATCGTGTTTTCTAATCTTTAATCAAACCACAACTATCAGATATTTATTAAGACGACAACGAATAATATCGTGTTTTCTAATCTTTAATCAAACCACAACAATAGAGAAATACTTAATAGAGCAGATAAAAATATCGTGTTTTCTAATCTTTAATCAAACCACAACAAAGGACAACTTAATATTTCTACTGAAGCAAATATCGTGTTTTCTAATCTTTAATCAAACCACAACAAAAGAACTATTCCTCTGAACGATCAATCAAATATCGTGTTTTCTAATCTTTAATCAAACCACAACAACCTATTTGCAAACGGAGATAGAGTAGGAATATCGTGTTTTCTAATCTTTAATCAAACCACAACATAATCTCGACACCTAATTGTGTAAATTGTAATATCGTGTTTTCTAATCTTTAATCAAACCACAACTCTGCTAATTGCCTTCCGTCTACTAAAGAAATATCGTGTTTTCTAATCTTTAATCAAACCACAACAGGACTATCGTTACATCAAATAAGAGATAAAATATCGTGTTTTCTAATCTTTAATCAAACCACAACATTTGATCCTGCAATAACTAATTCTTTAGAATATCGTGTTTTCTAATCTTTAATCAAACCACAACACCATGATGGACTTTATAGACCAATAGGATAATATCGTGTTTTCTAATCTTTAATCAAACCACAACATGTCAATGAACTTATATTTATTATGGAAAATCTTGCCTGCCAATGATAGTAATAATTTCAATGGTATTATCTCCCTTTATTTTATAGAAGATTTTATCTGCTCCACAAACACAGTATCGTAAATCTTTCTTGATAAAGTCTGCCGATGAAAATAAATAAAGGTTTGCTTCCATTTATCAAAACAATCATGCATCATATTAAAATACTTGTCTGCTTGAGTAACTCCAAACTTGACGGTACCATAATAATATATTCTTCTTAAATCTTCTTTTGCAACGCTACTTAAAAAATAGCTATACATTAGGTGAATTTTGTTTAAATTCAGCTAACATATCTTCTCTTGTTTGCTTTTTTACTAAACCACTTTTTTCGCCGCTTTCAATTTTCATTCTCACAAAATCATAATATTTTTCTTGATTTCGTGCATGTTTTATGAGATAATTAATGGCTTCACTTTTACTATTAAACTTTTCTTCTACTAATTGATTTTTTAACCAATCGTCATTTTGTTTTGTTAAGGAAAAGCTTTGTCTAGTCATGATTTCAAAATTAATGAGGTATAAATATAAACTAACATCTTTAGTTTATTAAATCTACTTTTCCTGATGCAGTAATTTTAAAGTCATAGCCTTGAACTAATATATTTAAGCCAGATTTTGAAATCCTCAACTTTTCATTAGGTGTATCAAAATTCACACTTGAAGATTTTTTTAATTCTCCATCAGGTCTAGCTACTGTATGGTGTCTAAACTGTACTCTACCATCAGATTCAATAGCCACAGTTTTATACAGTCTTTTCGATAATTCAGAATCAACCATATTATGAACCTCATTTTTTTCATGCTCATAAAACAATACTAAAGTACCTGTCTTTAATAGAAATTTCAAGATTAAAATATTTTCGTTCTTGTCAATAATATTTAATTCTAATGGTTGTTTGCCATTACTATCATTTGAAGTAAAATATTTTCCTGCTTCAAAATTATTTACAACTCTATATTCTTTTATCTCTTTACCTTTTTTATTAACTCCCTCATATATTGCGTAACAATAATTTCCGTCATTTTTAGCAAAATAATACTGTTTATGTTCATGCCTTGACATATCACGATGTTCTTTTATTTTTAATGGATTTGAAACATCTGTAGCAAAATATCGAATCTTTTTAATTGGTATTGGGTTGCCGTTTTTGTTTGGCAATACATAAAGTTCGTTTTCTATTTTATTAGACAGAACTTCTAATTGATTTCTTATTATTTCTTCTTCGGCATCATTTACTTTATTGATTTGCTTTTTTAAAGTTTCAATTTCTTTTTTAATTAATTTTTCTTGTACGCGACCATTGGTAACAATTTCTTTTATTTTATCGTCTACAATGTTTTTTAAGTCTGTATCTAAAAATTCGCCTAAAGATTTTCTTATTACGTATTTAATAACTTCTACAGCTTCTCCTTTTTTATTTCTTTCTTCTCTTTTAATGGCTGCATAAAATTTTTCTTTGTGCAAAGCACCTCTAACTGTATCACCTTGTTTGTATTTAATTTCTCCGTTTTTATTTCTTTGAATAATACCACGTTTACGAATGGCTTTTTTACTTTGTATGGGTAAAACATCTGGTGTGTGATGACTAATTAGTGTGTTCTCATCAAAATTTTTGACATCATTATTAAAGCCTTTCCAAGGAATTCTATGTTTAAAGGATGGTTTGGGTTTTCCGTAAAACTGATAATCTTCGTAATTATGATAATATGTTGCCAATGCATCGTTAATGTCTTTTTCGCAACATGCCACCACTACGGCATCTTTTGCATGATGCGCATGGTTAATTCTTTCTTTTTTATCTAATCCCCAAATATCTCTTAAATTGGAAGTTGTTTTTCCTTTTACATGATATACTTTGGTAAACAATGATTTTAAAAATAAGTTGCCGTATTTACTGATAATGCCAATATCTACAGACTGACTATTTTTAAATCCTTTAGGAATTTCTGTTATTGTAAAGCTTCTATATTTACTCTTTAAATAATTATATTCAAAACGTAGTTTTGTCCTTTTTTGAATATTATTATCTCTATTCTCTTTTGTGGTTGCTGCTCTTACTTTTTTGGTAATATCTCTAATTTGATTTTCTAAACTTTTATATTGTGCATACCAATGGTTTATTCTAGGAATGATGTCTTCATGGTTATGGCATTCGGTAGGTATTTTGTCTTTTTTAACGTCTCTATTATATATGGAGCAACAAAGTGTTTTGTTAGTTTGCGAGTTATCTAAACTTTTACTTCGTGGAATGGTATGCTCAATATCAAATTTTGGATTTGCTCCAATAAAATCGCAAATACTAATAGTTTTTCCTGTGTAGAGACAAGTTCTATTTTGTTCTAGCCAAAGTTGGTATTTTAAAACTTCATCTTGAGACGGTTCTATATCCAATCCACAGTCTTCCTTATAGAGTTTCTTTATGGCATCTATATATTCTTTTTTATTATTTTGAAGGTCATTTTGCCATTGTCTTATAGCAACTCTTTCGTTTGCACTTTTAAGTTCTCTTGCCATTTCAATACGAATAATCGTATTCTCGTCTATAGCATCGTCCTTTATTAATTGGTTGATAACTTTGCGTAATTGATGTAACGCACGCATTGCCATAGGGTTTTTAATAGAAGATATAAGCGGACTTCCCAAATATAGTTTGCCATCTGTATCGCTACGTTTTGCTTTTTTATAAACCTCAATAGCTGAAGGATGATAGAGCTTTTTCAGGCTATCTTCACTAATATTAAAATTGTCTCGTAAAAATTTTTTTACGCGTTCATCTAATGTGTCTCTTTTTAAGAATTCTCCTCTCCCAGAATTTAATTCCATTTGAGTAGAGAAAAGCTCAAAACTATCAGTTAAAATGATTTTTTTTTCTTCTTCCAAAAATGAATTCCAGCGTTTTAAACCAAAATAATTTTGAATGCTTTTATCAATATCTTTTTTATAAGCTTCAAGAACAAACGTATTCTTAGCGTTCCAAGTTTCTTGATTATCTTTTACGGTTTTAATTAAACCATTAACAATATCAACTGTATTTCTATAAATATTATAATTCTCTATTATAGAAAATACTTCATTGTTTATAACGGTTTTGTCGGCTTTATTATTCCAAATAGTTTTTGGTAAAACGGTTTTCATATTTGCTAAAAACACAGCATGAGAATACAGCAAGTCTTTTTCTAGATATGGTAAAATGTTACGAATGGCTTTTAAACTTAACGAACCATAATCTTGTTTCAATTTTATTTTTGAAAACTTGGTTGCCATGTCTTCCTCACAACCTAAATAATCTATTGCAAATTGTTTTAGTTTTTCGGTTTTATCGAATCTAAAAAGCACATGCCAAATAGCATCGATTATTTGATGCTCTGTTTTATTAGAATTATCCTTATTCTTTTTATTGAAATTCTGAATTAAATAAGTTTTCCAGTCGTCTCCAAAAACAGATCTTAAATTTGCAATTGTTGGGCAACCACTAACATTTGTATAATTACCAAAATTGAACAAGACATCAAAATCTATTGCGTTTTTGTCTTTATAATACCCAGTTTTTAAATGTTTAAGTGTTAACTTTTTTGATATTTCTTCAAAATCGAAATTAGGTTTGGATTTTCTATAAAAAAGCGGTTCTATACTTGCCTTTTCTTCAGCATTTAAAAATCTTAATTTGTCTTCGTTTGCGGGCTTTATTTTAATTGAATTAATAAAGCCATGCATTCTAAACAATTCGAAATCTGGATGAGAAATAGGTACACAAGCTTTGTCATTTTCTAAAGGACATTTTGCTACCAATCCTTTCTGAGATTTTAATGGTCTTTGAAAAAATATAGCATTTTCAATATCTTTTTTTAGCGTTGTTGAAACATTTTGTTTGTCGCAAATAACATGAAACTCGTGTAAATAATGTTCCTCACGATGTGTATAATTGTTTCTTATTCTTTGTCCTTCTTTGTGTAAGCCATAAAAATATTCTCCCAATGTATTGCAATTGGCTTCTTCAATTTTAGTTGATAAATCGCTAATAGCACTTTTAACTTTTCCTAAAAATTCTTTACGATTTAACCGTTCTATTAATTTTTCTTTTATAGCATCGAATTCTTTATCTGTATTTTCTTTTAAAATAGATTTAAATGCTCTGCCCAAAGTGAATAAAGCTTTGCTGTTAGCTTCTGTTTTATCATAAGCTTCTAAAAAAGCGTCATACGTTTTTAATAATTCTTCCGAAGTATTGGCTTGTTGAATAATTTCTTCAATGTCACTATTTTTATCTTCAATAATCGAATTGTCTGATGTATCCAGTCTATTGCTTAAAAAACCACGCCTTTGAGCAATATGGTATAAAGCTCTACCTAATTCATGTCTATCGATTGTTTTATTTAAATCTAGTTTCAGGGTTGAAGCTTTAAAACGAAAAGCATAGGGGTTTTTTGTTTGCTTTTTTCGATCTAGCTCATCGTCTTGATTGTCTGTGCTTAACCATAATCTGAATTCATCGTTATTAGGGTAGGTTTTCTTGTAACGCCAAAGTTTTAGTTCTTCGTTTGTTAGTTTTGGACATAAATTATTATCAGATAAAATTTTTAACAGTTCTAACTTTCTAAGTTTTCTTCTGTATTTTAGTTTTCTTCCACTCCTATAATTAGTTCGTTGTGCTGCCTTCGAGCTTTCACTACTTGTTTTTGCTTCAATATTTACGCCTTCACTAAATATCCTTACACCTTTATCTATAAGTGTAAACTCTTTTTCTCTCTTATCTTTTTCTACAATTGCCCAACCAATACTATTGGTTCCTAAATCTAAACCTAAAATTTTTGACATGTTTAATTTTTATTAAAAGAAGTTTTTAAAATTACAAAAAAATAACGTAGGATTTTACGGGATTCCTTATTGATGTTTCTATATTATATTCTTATATTTGTAACAGATTAAACTTTCTAATCTTTAATCTTATCACAATAAGGCTATATGCCGTAGATGAAAATCTTTAGTCCTGCTTCGGTGGGACTTTTTATTTAATCATTTTTCTAAACTCAAAATAACTTCCTAGAACTTTAGTAACTGTCATCTTTAAATCAGAACAAAATTCAATAGTTAAAAAAATAAACAACCTAGATGCTTAATTTTTAACAAAGAACACCTTTTGTTTCAAGCGGTTTTTTATTTTTGCACCATGGCAAATCAAGATGATCAATTTAAGAAGGTAATATCGCATGCAAAGGAGTACGGATATGTATTTCAAAGTAGTGAGATATACGACGGTTTAAGTGCAGTGTACGACTATGCACAAAACGGCGCAGAATTAAAGAAAAATATACGCGACTACTGGTGGAAAGCCATGGTGCAAATGAATGAAAACATAGTAGGTATTGATGCCGCTATATTTATGCATCCTACTACATGGAAAGCGTCTGGACACGTTGATGCGTTTAACGACCCATTAATTGATAATAAAGATTCTAAAAAGCGTTATAGAGCCGATGTTTTAATTGAAGACTATTGTGCTAAAATTGAAGCTAAAATTGATAAAGAAGTTGTAAAAGCAGCAAAACGCTTTGGTGAGGCTTTTAATAAAGAAGAATTTATTGCTACAAACGGACGTGTTGTAGGCTACCAAGAAAAAATAAATAGTATACTTTCAAGAATGGGAAAATCTTTAGAAAATGAAGATTTAGCCGATGTGAAAGCACTTATTGAAGAGTTAGAAATTGCTGATCCTTTAACTGGAAGTAAAAACTGGACAGACGTTAAGCAATTCAACCTAATGTTTGGTACAAAGCTTGGTGCTTCTGCAGAAAGTGCGATGGATTTATATTTACGTCCTGAAACGGCACAAGGTATTTTTGTGAACTTTTTAAATGTACAGAAAACAAGCCGTCAAAAAATTCCATTTGGTATTGCACAGACAGGAAAAGCTTTTAGAAATGAGATTGTTGCAAGACAATTTATTTTTAGAATGCGTGAGTTTGAACAAATGGAAATGCAGTTTTTTATAAAACCAGGTACACAAGTAGAATGGTATAACTACTGGAAAGAAACTAGAATGAAATGGCATTTAAGTTTAGGTATGGGGGCTGATAATTATCGTTTTCACAATCATGAAAAATTAGCACATTATGCTGATGCTGCTGCCGATATTGAATTTAAATTCCCATTTGGGTTTAAAGAATTAGAAGGAATTCATTCGAGAACCGATTTCGATTTAAAAGCGCATGAAGAGTTTTCTGGAAAGAAATTGCAATATTTCGATCATGAGGAAAATAAAAGCTACACACCTTATGTGTTAGAAACATCTATAGGTTTAGACCGTATGTTTTTAGCAGTATTTTCAAATTCTTTACAAGAAGAAGAACTTGAAAACGGAACCACAAGAACGGTTTTAAAACTACCAAGTGTTTTAGCACCGGTAAAAGCAGCTATTTTACCATTGGTGAAGAAAGATGGATTACCAGAAGTAGCTCGTAAAATCTTAGATGAATTGAAATGGGATTTTAATGTTATTTATGATGAAAAAGATGCTGTAGGGCGTCGTTATAGAAGACAAGATGCTAACGGAACGCCATTTTGTATTACTGTAGATCATGATACGTTGACAGACAACATGGTAACCATTCGTCATAGGGACACTATGGAGCAGCAACGTGTTAAAATAGAAGATTTAAGAGCTATTATTAAACAAGAAGTAGATGTGCGTTCTTGGTTAATGAAAATGTAGCAAACTTAGTTTGTTATGCTGAACTTGTTTCAGTATCTCAATAAAGCAAAAAACCCCAAACAATGACTGTTTGGGGTTTTTGTTTTAAAAAAAATGTTAATTATATGGTTATTTGTCTGTCAATTTGTTGATCTAGCGAGATAAAAGTTTCTGTTCTTGAAACTCCAGATATGGTTTGTATGTCATTATTAAGTAAATGCATTAAATGCGCATTGTCTTTACATAATATTTTAATTAAAACATTCCAGTTTCCGGTGGTGTAATGACATTCAAGAACTTCTGGCACTTTTTTTAATTGTTTAATAGCTTCTGGGTTGTGTACTGCTTTGTCTAAATAAACACCAATAAAAGCCACGGTGTCATAACCTAATATTTTAGGGTTAATAACAAATTTAGAACCAGAAATTAAACCAGACTTTTCAAGTTTACGTAATCTTTGGTGAATAGCTGCTCCAGAAATATCAACATTTCTAGCTATTTCTAAAATAGGTATTCTTGCATCTTCCATTAAAGTACGGAGTATTTTTTTATCTATACCGTCAATAGTAATGGTTTTTGTTTTGGTTTTCATGGATTGGTTTGTTTTAATTTAGAATGCAAAAGTATGTATTTGATTTTAAATTGAAACTATTTTTTGTATTAATGATTGCTCGAAGCGTGTTTTTTGATATTTCAGTAGGAAACAAATGGATGATTTATTCCTAATTATTTAATGGGTTGTAGCCTAAATAAGGGACTTCTTTTTCATTAAATTTAATATTAAAATCTTTTAGCTCATCTAGAATTGGTTGATAAATTTCTTTTTTAATAGGAATTTGTACTCCAGTAGCTTTAATTTTTCCATTTAAAATGGCAATAGTTGCCATAGCAACTGGTAAGCCTACGGTTTTAGCCATAGCAGTATACGTTTGATTTTCTCCAAGAACAACCATGTTAGCATCTATTTGATATTTTTTACCATTTTTTTCATAGCCGAATTTATGGTACATAACAATCATATCTTTATCATTTTCAGCAAGTGTCCAACTATCCATTAGTATTTTTTGAAGAATTTGGGCTGGCGTTCCTTTTTTTAGTTCTACTCTTTTTTGAGCGTTAAAAATATCGAGTTCAATAAGTTTATCCCAAACAATATCATCTTGATCTATTTTAAGTGTGTGCCTTAATTTTAATTCAACGGAGTCTGAAGGACTATACGGGAGAAAGGCATTTACAAAATCGCGGTAGCTCATGTTTTCACTATCGTCAATGGTATAACTATCGTCAGTCATACCAAGTGCTACAAAAATATTCCATGCTCTACTAAAGCCTACACGCCTCATGGTGCCTCTATATAATGTTTGTATAGCATCTAAACCATAAACACTTTGATATTTTAAAGAATCTCGGTTAGCATAGACTTCAAAACGACCAAAATTTTCAATATCTAAAAACTCTGTACGCCTAAATAAACGGTTATATGGAATGTATTTATAAGTACCTTCTTGTAAAAATTTAGCGGCACCACCTTGTCCCGCAGTTACTACATTTCTTGGGTTCCAAGTAAATTTGTAATTCCATAGGTTATTATCACTTTCTGGAGCTATTAAACCACCTGTAAACGATTCAAACAAAATCATATGTCCGCCATTATCTCGAATACGATCTATGACTTGCATAGCACTCATATGGTCTATGCCTGGATCTACACCAATTTCATTCATTAAAATAATACCTTTAGCTTTAGCTTTATCATTTAGAGCTTGCATTTCTGTACTAACATACGACGCTGTAACCATATGTTTACCATATAAAACACAGTCTTTAGCGACCTCTATATGAAAACGAGCAGGCAGCATAGAAACTACAATATCTGTGTTTGCAATAGCTTCATTACGATCTTTTTTATTAAAGACATCTAATGAAATAGTTGTAGCATTTTTATGACTCTCAATGCCTTTTTTAGCGTTTTCAATATTTATATCGCCAATAGTTATATACAGTTTTTCTGAAGTAGATTTATCTAGTAAATATTTCAAAAGGTAAGAAGTTGATTTTCCAGAACCAATGACTAAAATTTTTCGCATATTGAGTTTTGTTGAGTAATTTTGTTAAATATCAATTGGAAATTAGATAACGTTTTTTGTTTTGTGAATTTAATAAAAAAATCGTTATTTTATTAAGAATAATATAAATATTATGAATAAAACTATCTTAATTACGGCATCTGTTTTGGGTTTAATAAGTATTGTTTTAGGTGCTTTTGGTGCACATGCTTTAAAAGAACTTATTACAGTTGAAGCACAAAAAACTTTTGAAACAGGAGTTAGGTACCAAATGTACCATGCATTATTACTATTATTTATTGGTAATGTCTCAAATGTACTAGTAAAAGATAAAAAAATTCTATTCTATTTGGTATTGATGGGTGTGATTTTGTTTTCAGGTTCAATTTATTGTTTAGCAACAAATGCATTATCAAGTTTCGATTTTAAAACCATAGGTTTTATGACTCCAATTGGGGGGCTGTTTTTAATTTTAGCTTGGTGTTTATTATTTGTGAATTTCTTAAAAATTAAATCTAAAAACACGATTTTGTAAAGGATAATTTAATAAAAATATTATAATTTTGCGATACAAATAAATTTATTGCAAAAATATGAAAAATGACAACCAAGTTACTACAACGATTTCGTTAGAAGAGTATGGTGTTAAAAACGCTAAAGTTCAATATCAATTATCTCCTGAACAACTTCATGACATAGCTATTAAAAAAGAACAAGGTGTAGAGGCCTCTTCTGGTGCTTTAGCAGTAAATACCGGTGAGTTTACAGGACGTTCTCCAATGGATCGATTTATTGTAAAAGATGTAATTACTAAAGATCGCATTTGGTGGGGCAATATTAATATTCCGTTTGAAGCAGATGCTTTTGATGCTTTATACAATAAGGTTACGACTTATCTTTCTGAAAAGGAAATTTTTGTTAGAGATTGTTATGCCTGTGCCGATAAAGATTATAAATTGAATATACGTGTTATAAATGAGTATGCTTGGAGTAACCAATTTGCTTATAATATGTTTTTGCGTCTAACAGAAGAGGAGTTAAAAGATTTTACACCAGAGTGGACGGTTGTTAATGCGCCAGGTTTTATGGCAAATCCTGAAGTTGATGGAACACGCCAACATAATTTTGCGATTTTAAATTTCACTAAAAAAATAGCCCTAATTGGAGGGACAGGTTATACAGGTGAGATTAAAAAAGGTATTTTTTCTGCTTTAAATTTTATACTGCCTGTATTTAAAAACACGTTACCAATGCACTGTAGTGCTAATGTTGGTAAAGAAGGGGATACAGCTATATTTTTTGGGCTTTCAGGTACAGGAAAAACAACACTCTCTACAGATCCTAATAGGAGTTTGATTGGTGATGATGAACACGGTTGGACTAAAGAAAACTCGGTATTTAACTTTGAAGGTGGTTGTTATGCGAAAGTGATTAATTTATCAAGAGACAACGAGCCCGAAATTTATGATGCCATTAAAAAGGGTGCCATTTTAGAAAATGTTATTTTAGATAAAAACGGACATGTTAATTTTGAAGATACCTCCATAACCCAAAACACTAGAGTCAGTTATCCAATAAATCATATTGAAAATATTCAAATACCTTCCATAGGAAAGAACCCGAAAAACATCTTTTTTTTAACGGCTGATGCCTTTGGGGTATTGCCTCCAATTTCTAAGCTAACGCCAAGTCAGGCAGCGTATCACTTTATTTCAGGATATACAGCTAAAGTTGCTGGTACTGAAGCTGGAGTTGTTGAACCCGTACCTTCTTTTTCAGCTTGTTTTGGGGCACCTTTTATGCCATTGCACCCTTCTAAATATGCTGAAATGTTAAGTGAAAAAATGAAAGAATCTGGTGTTAATGTTTGGTTGGTAAATACTGGTTGGACGGGAGGTTCTTATGGTGTTGGAACTAGAATGAAGTTAAAATATACCCGTGCCATGATAAATGCCGTTTTAAATGGAGATTTAGGTTTATATACGTATGATACTTATCACATACATTCGGTTTTTGGAGTAGCGCAACCAAGATCATGTCCAGGAGTGCCATCAAGTGTTTTAAGTCCGAGAGTAACTTGGAATAATGATGAAGCTTATTATAAAACAGCTTTTAAATTAACCAATGCTTTTCGTGAAAACTTTAAAAAGTTTGAAATGCATTGCAGTGAAGAAATTAGACGTGGCGGACCGCAACGTTATGCACATTAAAATGAAAAGCCCGATTTTACTTGAAAATCGGGCTTTTTATTCTAATATTAAATTATTAAAAAATGATTATTAAAAGTAAAATAATAATTATGGCGCCACTAGATATATAAATGCCATTTCCAGAAGCTCTTATGGTCTTTTTAATTGCACGAACTTCTTTTCGTAACACCTTTTTTTCGTCAGATTTTAAAGAAGATTTATCCATTTCTTTTATTTCGTTTAAACGATCAATCATTACTCTAATTTCTATTGGAATGGTATTGTTACTTAAGTGCATTGGTGCTTTTTCAGAAGCCATGATAGTATTAGGAAATATAATTAATGATAATACTAATATCATTAGAGAAAGAACTGATTTTTTCATCTTGCTATTATTTTATTTATTAGTTTTTATAAATATACGATTTTATAAAAGATATCATTTAAATTAAATTTTGTGTAATAGTATGACAAGAACTTAAGCTTCATTTAATTTTTTTAACAAAAAAAGGAATGATTTTTAAATCATTCCTTTTAATTAAAATAAGTTGAAGAAATTATTTTCCTTTATTTACTTTATCAATATATTTTTGTAATGCCATGGTCATTGACGGTGTTTCAGCTGTTGGAGCAGAAATGTCTACGCGTAATCCTTTTTCTTCAACGGCTTTAATGGTCGTATTTCCAAAAACAGCAATTCTAGTTTCATTTTGTTTGAAATCGGGAAAATTTTGAAATAACGACTCTATTCCAGATGGACTAAAAAACACTAATACATCATAGGAAACATTTGCTAAATCAGATAAATCACTTACTACTGTTTTGAAAAAAGTAGCTTGTTTCCAATTGACACCTAAGGCATCTAAAGTGCTAGGAACTTCTGGTTTTACTTTGTCTGTATTTGGTAATAAGAATTTTTCGTCTTTGTATTTTTTAATTAATGGAGAAAGTTCAGAAAAAGTACGTTTCCCAACATAAATTTTACGCTTTCTATAAACTACATATTTTTGTAAGTAATAAGCAACTGCTTCAGACTGACAAAAATATTTCATACTATCAGGAACTTTAAAACGCATCTCTTCAGCTATTCTAAAAAAATGATCTACAGCATTTCTACTCGTTAAAATGATAGCAGTATAATTGTTTAAATCTACTTTTTGCTGCCTGATGTCTTTGGCAGAAACACCTTCAACGTGAATAAATGGCCTAAAATCTATTTTTACCTTTTGTTTTTCTTGTAAATCGAAATAAGGCGAGTTCTCAATTTTAGGTTCAGGTTGAGATACTAAAATGGTTTTCACTTTCATAAGCGCAAGTAGTTTTGTTCTTTATCTATCAATAAACACCTTATATAAAATAAGGTAAGGTGCAATTTCAAGTGCGCAAAGATACAAAATAAAATAAAAAAAGTTGCCCTTTATCAAACTTTGATGTGTTTTAAACGATGTAATTAGTCCGATTATGTTTACAATCAAAATCAGTGCAATAATTATATAAACTAAACTTAATGAGTTTTTAAAACTAAAAAGCAAAAGGGCGTTTAAAGGGAGTAATAAAAAGCCTAAGTAGTTTTTATAACTTATTTTTTGAAAGAGGTAGTCATCTATTATTTTATCAATTTCAAAAAGGCTACCTATTAAGCGCTCAATGAGTACTTTTATTAAAATAAAAGAGCCAATACCAATAGTTAGCTTAAAAATGAGATTAATGGATACATTTTTTATACCTGTAATATGCTCATATAGTATAAAACTAAAAATAGATACTGAAATAATTAAGTTAATAAACAGTAAAGCATCAAAGGTGTCAAAAAATTTTTGTTCTCTAGAATATATTTTAAGATACTTAAAGTTTCCTATAACATAAAGGAAATCTTGAAAACGCTTAGGTGCCACTAACTTTGCTATTGCTATTATAGCAATACCAAAAAGGATTAGAATAGTAAATAATTCATTTGAAGAAACATCGCGAATCATAGCATAAAATTATTATAAATATTAACAATACTGCTATATTATTAAGGAATATTTAGAAAAAAAAATCTTTTAAATGATGTACATTTGCTGAAAATTATGTGTTTTCACTAAGATTAGAGTATGCAAGATACGATTGTCATCATTCCAACATATAACGAAATAGAGAATATTGAAGCTATTATTAGAGCTGTATTGTCTAAATCGGAAGCTATTCACGTTTTAATTGTTGATGATAATTCTCCAGATTTAACAGCCTTAAAAGTAAAAGAACTTCAAAATGATTTTGAGAATAGATTGTTTTTAGAAGTGCGTAAAGAGAAATCTGGCTTAGGAACGGCTTATATTCATGGATTTAAATGGTGTTTGAATAAAACATATCAATATATTTTTGAAATGGATGCCGATTTTTCGCATGATCCAAATGATTTAGAAAAATTATATAATGCCTGTCATATTGAAGGGGCAGATATATCTATAGGCTCTCGATATGTTACAGGAGTTAATGTGGTTAATTGGCCAATGAATCGAGTGTTGATGTCTTATTTAGCATCAAAATATGTGCGTGTTATAACAGGTATGAAAATTGATGATACCACAGCGGGCTTTGTTTGTTATAAACGAAACGTATTAGAAACTATAGATTTAAATGCCATAAAGTTTATAGGCTATGCGTTTCAAATAGAAATGAAATTTAAAGCCTATTTAAAAAAGTTTAAAATTACAGAAGTACCAGTTATATTTACAGATAGAACGAGAGGGGAGTCTAAATTAAGTTCAGGAATTATTTCAGAAGCTATTTTTGGAGTGATATCAATGAAACTTAAAAGTCTTTTTACAAAGTAGAAATTATGAAGGAAAAAACGATTCTAATAAAAAATGTAAACATTGTAAACGAAGGTTCCGTTTTTAATGGCGATATATTAATTGAAGGCGAGTATATAAAAGAAATTAACGATTCTATAAGTGCAAAATCGGCAGATGTACATGTTATAGATGCAGAAGGTAAATATTTATTACCCGGAGCTATTGATGATCAGGTTCATTTTAGAGAACCAGGTTTAACACATAAAGCTAATATAGAAACAGAATCTAGAGCAGCCATAGCAGGAGGGATTACGTCGTTTATAGAAATGCCAAATACCAATCCGCAAACCACTACGGTTGAGAAGTTAGAAGAAAAATTTGAAATAGCTGCAAAAACATCGTTTGCAAATTATTCGTTTATGTTTGGTGGCACCAATGATAACTTAGAAGAGATTTTAAAAGTAGATCCGAAATCGGTTGCCGGATTAAAACTGTTTTTAGGATCCTCTACAGGAAATATGTTGGTTGACGATCCAGGGATTTTAGAAAAAATCTTCAAAAGCACCAATATGGTTATTTCGGTGCATTGTGAAGATGAAGCCACTATAAAAAAGAATTTTCAAGAGCATTTAGAAAAATATGGCGACGATATTCCTGTAAAACAGCATCCTATTATAAGAAGTGAAGAGGCTTGTTACTTATCATCTTCAAAAGCTATAGAATTAGCTAAGAAAACAGGGGCGAGGTTACATGTTTTTCATCTTTCAACGGGAAAGGAAACGAGTTTGTTTACTAATAAAATGCCTTTAAAAGATAAAAAGATAACTGCCGAAGTTTGTATACATCATTTATGGTTTAGCGACAAAGATTATGATGAAAAAGGAACGCTCATAAAATGGAATCCTGCGGTAAAAACCGAAAAAGATAGGAATCAATTATGGGAGGCGTTGTTAGATGGTAGAATAGATGTTATTGCAACAGATCATGCGCCACATACTATTGAGGAAAAAAACAACGTTTATACAAGTGCGCCTTCTGGAGGTCCGTTAGTACAACATGCTTTACCAGCGATGTTAGAAATGTATCATAAAGGAAAAATTTCAATAGAAAAAATAGTAGAAAAAATGTGTCATAACCCAGCTATATTATTTCAAGTAGAGAAAAGAGGTTATGTAAAAGAAGGATATTTTGCCGATTTAGTTTTAGTCGATTTAAATAATCCGTGGACTGTTAAAAAAGATAATATTCTTTATAAATGTGGTTGGTCGCCATTTGAAGGCACCACGTTTAAATCTAGAATTACACATACATTTTTAAATGGGACTTTAGTATATCAAAATGCTAAGTTTTCTGATATAAAATCTGCTAAACGATTAACTTTTAATAGATGATTTTAAAACGATTCATATTAGGTTTCGGAATTATTTTATTAGCAACAGCTTGTTACGAATTTAAAAAACCAGACAAACCAAAGAATTTAATTTCTAAGGATAAAATGGTTGATATTTTAATTGATGTAAAACTGTTATCATCTGTCAATAATAAAAACAGAAAAGTATTAAAGGATTCTGGTATTAATCGTAATACCTATGTGTTTGAAAAACATCATATTGATAGTTTGCAATTTGCTTTAAGTAACGATTATTATGCCTTTCACCTTAAAGAATATCAAGAAATTTATGAAAAAGTAAAAGACAGTTTAGAGACCCTTAAAAATATTTATAAAGATTTAGAATTAAAAGAAGAAACCGAGAAAAAAGTAAAAGACTCTTTGGATGCTTTAATGAAAGTGAAAGTTTTAGATTCTATAAAGAATATTAAAATTCAAGACTCTTTAGAATTAATAATGAAAAAGGATACTTTAACCGAAATTTTGTTAAAAAAGAAATTTGAAGACGAAGGACAACTTATTTCACCTGTTTCAAGTACAGATTCCCTATCTGAATAATACTTTTATTCACGTCTTTAAAAGTATAGTTAAGTGCTGTTTTTATTTTATTACTACTGTAGTTTGTTTCAGATGACAATGAATACACAATTTGCTTTGTTAATTCTCTGCGTTTACCTGTAACTTTACTTTTTAACCAATCTAGTTTCCAAGCTATTTTCAATAACCCTTTTGAAGCCATTTTTTTAGGAATATTGGCATCAACAGATTTTGCCAAAGTTTCTAAAAATTGTTTGTAAGTCCAATTTTCGGCAACTAAAATAAAACGTTCGTTTATAATATCGCTTTTTAAAAGCTGTATCATAATTGAAATAACATCATCAATAGCAATAAGTCCGATAGTTCCAGAGGAATAATGTTTTAACCCTTTATATGCTTTTTTAAATAAGCTGCCACTTCCGTAGCGCCAAATACCTGCGCCTAAAATGACACCCGGATTTACAATAACAGTATTAAGACCTTCTTGTGTACCGCGCCAAACCTCCATTTCGGCACCATATTTTGTAATCGCATAAACACTATTGTCTACTTCCGGATTCCATTTCGTTTTTTCAGTAATAGGGGCATTGTTTAAAGTACTTCCAATAGTTGCTATAGAGCTTACATAACACAGTTTTTTAATACTATTTGAAATGCAAAGATTTACAATGTTTGCAGTGCCTTCAATATTGGTTTGTCTTAAAAGCTGGTATTTATCAGGCTCAAAAGATACAAATGCAGCACAATGATAAACATAAGACACATTATTAAAAGCTTCAATTAAAGAAGGAATATCTGAAATATCGGCTTGTATCCATTCTATAGAATTAAATAGAGATTCATAATCTTTGGTGTAAGTAGAAAATACATTTTTAACATTATCTAGTTTATGCGTACTTCTATAAATAGCTTTAACTTTTTCGTTATTACTAGCTAATTTATAGAGTAAATGTGCGCCAACTAAACCTGTACTTCCTGTTACTAAAATCATGCAACTAAAGTAATAAATATTTAAAGTAATTAGATTCTAATTTTAGTTCTATTATATTTATTACTTAGATTCCTGATTTTTCGGGAATGACAGTTTTAAATGAAATCTTTCTTAAACTCGAGGTGTCGTTTTTGAGTAAAGAAATAGTCATAATGCATTAGTAATTCTATACGTATTTTTATATTTGCCAAAGATTACTAAATAGATTTAATGATGATAAAGAATTTTGTTGAAGAATTAACTTGGAGAGGTATGATTCATACCGTAATGCCAGGAGCAGAAGAACACTTAATGGAAAGTATGCGAAGTGCTTATGTGGGTTTTGACCCTACAGCCGATTCTTTACACATTGGAAATTTAGTGCCTATTATGTTGTTAGCGCATTATCAACGTTGTGGACACAGACCCGTTGCTTTGGTTGGTGGTGCTACGGGGATGATTGGAGATCCTTCAGGAAAATCTAACGAACGTAATTTGTTAGATGAAAAAACGCTTCGTCATAATCAAGAAGCCATTAAAGGTCAGTTAGCCCATTTTTTAGATTTTGAAAGTAATGCTGAAAATGCAGCTATTTTAGTGAATAATTACGATTGGATGAAGGACTTTTCATTTCTAGAATTTATTCGCGATGTAGGTAAGCATATTACAGTAAACTATATGATGGCTAAAGATTCTGTTAAAAATAGAATTTCATCAGAATCTTCAGAAGGGATGAGTTTTACCGAATTCACCTATCAGCTTGTCCAAGGGTACGATTTTCTTCATTTATATAAAGAAAAAGATTGCTCTATACAAATGGGAGGAAGCGACCAATGGGGTAATATTACAACAGGAACCGAACTCATTAGAAGAGTTGGTGGGGGAAAAGGATTTGCTATTACCTGTCCGTTAATCACAAAATCTGATGGTTCTAAATTCGGAAAATCTGAAGGTGGAAACGTTTGGTTAGATGCTAACAGAACATCGCCTTATAAATTTTACCAATATTGGTTAAATTCTAGTGATGAAGATGCCGAAAAGTATATTAAAATATTTACTTTTTTAGAAGAAGAAACCATAAATACTTTAATTGAAGAACATAAAGAAGCACCGCATTTACGTGTTTTACAAAGGCGTTTAGCTGATGAGATTACGGTAATGGTTCATTCTAAAGAAGATTTAGATAATGCTATAAAAGCAAGTGCTATTCTTTTTGGAAAATCAACTAGTGAAGATTTAAAAGGACTTAATGAGCAAACATTTTTAGATGTTTTTGATGGTGTACCACAAACTGAAATTGAGCAACCTGATATTGAAAACGGATTAGATATTATTGCAGCTTTAGCAGAAAAAGGAGGGTTTTTAAAATCTAATGGAGAAGCAAGACGTGCGTTAAAAGAAAACTCTATTTCGGTTAATAAAGAAAAGGTGAAAGAAGATTATAGTATTACTTCAAAAGATTTAATAAATAATAAATTTGTATTACTACAGCGAGGCAAGAAAAATTATTTTGTTTTACGTTTAGTATAAAAAAAATAAAGCCTGATTTTGAGATAAATCAGGCTTTACACTAACCAACCAACTAAAAATTAATTCTTCTTTTTCTTAGCTGTTGGTTTGGTCGTAATGTTTTTCTAAAACTTACAGGAAATATATTATTTTTTAAATTTTACTAGTTTCCAGTTTTTATCCGCTTTTTTTATTAAAGTATCGCTGTTTTCTTTTTGCCATAAATCTAAAGTGTTTGTTCCCCAAGCATTATAAAACAGATAAAGTTTGTTGTTTTTTATTTCAAAGGTTTTTGGGTTTATAGAAACTTTACTGGCTTTTGAAGCTATGGCATAAGCACAATAACCACCATACTGTGGAGTGAATTTTTCAGGATTTTCTTTAAATGTATTTAAGTTTTCCTGTGAGACAAATTTATATTGAACACTGTCATGTTTTGCAGTAAATGTTTTGTTTCCTTCTAACGCTTCGTTATTAAAATAAGCGACAACATCATAGCCATTGGCAACAAATCCTTTTTTAGTATTATAATCTGTAGTTTGAGAAAAGGTTAAGGAGGAAGTTAGTAAAAAGAATAGAATAAGACTTTTCATGTTTTTTATAATAAGTCTTGAAAGATGTAGTTAACTTACAGTACCATCAAATTACAACCACGAATATCCGAATTATCAAAACGACCAATAACTTCAAATTCACCATTTTTATTAACGCGACCTAAGTCTTGTGTTGCAATAAACGAGCAAGAATTAATATTAGTTAAATCAATAATATTAATACCTCCAGCTTTTTCTAAAGGGTTAATACTTAAAGCATCTTCGGTATCTCGGGTTAATATGCGCATCCAATTTGGACATTTAAAAACACCATTTCCATTGGAGTATGCCTGACTTAAAAGTTCGGTCATGCCGTATTCGCTATGTATCGTTTCAACTCCAAAACCTAGTTTTAGTTGCTTGTGCAATGCATCACGTATCAATTCTTTTCTGCGACCTTTCATACCACCAGTTTCCATTACTATGGTGTTTTTTAAGTGAAATGTATAAGTTTCAACTAAATCTAACAATGCAAAAGAAACACCAATTAAAAGCACTTTTTTGCCTTCAGTATCAAGTTTAATAAGTTTGTCTTTTAATTCAGAGATGTTATTTAAATAAAACCCGCTTTCAGGGTGTTTAGATTGTTTAATTAAATTGTCTACCATATAAATTAACGACGAGCCTTTACGTTCTAAGTATGAAGGTAATAAGGCAAGAATCACATAATCTTCTATATTACCATAAAACTCTTGAAAGCCTTTAGTAAAGCTTTGTTTGTATATTTTTAAATCTGTTATATGGTGTTTGCTTGTTTCTCTTCCAGTAGTGCCAGAGCTAGTAAAAGTTGTTTGTATAGGTGCTTTTGAGCTTAAGATGTCTTTAGTCTTAAAGAATTGAATGGGTAAAAAAGGGATGTCTTTAATAGTTTTAACATCGCTGGGGTGTTTGTATAATAAATCGCAAAATGATCGATAAACTTTATTGTTTTTAAATTGATAATTAAAGACCTGCAATGTTAAATCGTTAAATTCGGTTTGCGTCTTAATATTAAATATGGAATTGCTATCTATCATAACAACAAAAGTAGATAAAATAAAAAAGCGCTACCAAAAGGGAACGCTTTAAAAATTATAAAGTTGATTGAATTATTTAATTACAAGTTTTCGTGTTTCACTAACATTGTTCTCGGTAACTTTTAAAATATAAACACCTTTACTTAGTCTAGAAATATTTAGTTCTTTACCTGTAAGTATTATAGAGAAAATTTGCTTTCCAAGTACGTTAAAAAACTCAACCTTTTTGGTTAAATTACGTTTAGATGTAATATATATGAATGTTTTACCGTTAGTAACAGGGTTAGGGTATATAGATAACTCTTCAATATTTTGTTGTACAGGATTATTGTTAACACTATTTTGAGAAAATCCTTGAAAAGAAATCAAAAGTGTTAAAGCAAATATTAAAGTGAAAAAGTAGTTTTTTTCCATAGTTTCTATTACAAAAATAAAGGTAGTAAAATATAACAAAAGTTATACCAAAAAAATGTTAAATATTTATGTGTTTCACCGAAACATTAAATTCATGTAAGTTGTTTGTTACCTTAATGTTATTTATCTTGGGATTTTAATTAAATGGTGTTATTAGTTTTATCTTTACTTAAAAATAAGATTACTTTATTATTTTTCAGCATGATATATGAATGTTTCATTACGATTTTTAAAAAGTAATAATAATTTACAGATGAAAAAAAAGGATATAAAAATATTATTAGTTGATGATGAACCAGATATTTTAGAAATAGTTGGTTATAATTTATCAAGTGAAGGCTATCAAGTTATTACTGCTGAAAATGGAGCTGAAGGTGTTAAAAAAGCAAAAAAAGAGCTACCTCATTTAATAATATTAGACGTTATGATGCCCGAAATGGATGGCATTGAAGCGTGCGAGTTGATTAGAAAAAACCCAGATTTAAAAAACACCATAGTAACTTTTTTAACCGCTAGAGGCGAAGACTATTCTCAAGTAGCTGGTTTTGATGCTGGCGCAGACGATTATATTACAAAACCTATAAAGCCGAAGGTTTTAGTTAGTAAAGTAAAAGCACTTTTACGTCGTTTTAAAGAAGATGATGTTGTTGATACTGTAAAAATAGGAACTCTAGAAATAAACAGAGACGAATATAAAATTACGTCTAAAGGTGTAGAAATTATACTTCCTAGAAAAGAATTTGAATTATTATCTTTATTAGCATCTAAACCAGGAAAAGTATTTAAACGTGATGAAATTCTTGATTCAGTTTGGGGTAATGAAGTCGTAGTAGGAGGAAGAACCATTGATGTACACATTCGTAAACTTCGCGAAAAATTAGGTGATGATAGTTTTAAAACTGTAAAAGGAGTAGGATATAAGTTTGTTGATTAATGCAGACAAAATTTAAAAAATCATATCGGTTTGCAATAAAAACCTCGTTTTATATTACCATATATATAACGCTCTTAATGAGCGTTTTTTTATATTATTATTTTGAGCTTAGATGGTGGATGCCAGTTGCTTTTTTTATAGTTACCTATGTTTTTTCTTTTCTTTTAATTCAATATAGGGTAGAGCGTTTTATATATAGACGTGTAAAAAAAATATACGATGATTTAACGCTTTTAGAATCTGCTAGTTTATCAAAAGGTGCTATTACTACAGATATGCAGACGCTTACTCAAGAAATAGATAAGTTTGCTCGAGACAAGAAAATAGAAATAGAAACACTTAAAGTTAGAGAAGAATATAGAAAAGAGTTTTTAGGTAATGTGTCACATGAATTAAAAACCCCTTTATTTACTGTTCAAGGCTATATATTAACGTTGCTTGATGGAGCTATGGATAATAAAAACCTTAGAGAAAAATATTTAGAAAGAGCCAGTAAAGGTATTGATAGGCTAGGTTATATTATAAAAGATTTAGACATGATAACCAAGTTAGAAGTTGGTGATTTAAGTTTAAATACTGAAATTTTTGATATTGTAGAGTTAGTGAGAAATGTTTTTGATATGTTAGAAATAAAAGCAAGAAAAAAGCATATTACATTAACTTTTGATATGAATTATGCGAACCCTATTTTGGTTAAAGCAGATAAGGAGCGTATACAACAAGTATTAATGAATTTAATAGTAAACTCATTAAAATACGGAAGAGGTAAAGGGACCACAGAGGTAAGTGTAGAAAATCTTATAAAAAATAAAGTTATTATTAGAATAACTGATAATGGTGAGGGTATTGAAAAAGAGCATTTACCACGTTTGTTTGAGCGTTTTTATCGTGTTGATAAAAGTGGTTCGCGTAAAGAAGGTGGTTCGGGTTTAGGCTTGTCTATAGTAAAACATATTATTGAAGCACATGACGAAAAAATTTATGTAGAGAGTGAGTTTGGTGTTGGTAGTGAGTTTTCATTCACCCTCGAAAAGGCTAAATAATTTTTTTAAATCTGTTTTAAAATCAAATGTTTTCAGTCCTTCAAAAGTATTCATGTCATTTAGTTTGTTTAAACTAAAATCTTGTTGTTTACAACTTGGCACCAAGTTTAAATCTGTAAGTCGTTTTGCTAAATATTCTTGTTCAAATTGCCCAGGAGTAGGTATAAAAAAAGCTTTCTTATTTAGTTTTGCTAAATCCATAACCGTTGTATAGCCCGATCTTGAAATAACTAAAGCACTTTCATTTATAGTTTTTTCTAATAACTCAGAAGTCATAAAATTATAAATAGTCATATTTCCAAGAATCTGGATGCTTTGTTCTGTTTCCATGACACCTTTTACAAAAACAACTTTACCAGTGTAGTTTTTAAATTCTAACAGTAGTTTTTCTTCAAGCAAAGTGCGTTGTGGTTCAGGTCCAGAAAGTAAAATCATGACATCATTAATAATAGTCGCTTCCTTTTTTTCAAACCTGCTCAAAGGTCCAATATATTCAAGAGGTATTTCAAAGGATTTTGTATGTCCTAATTTACCACTTAAGTTAAGTGCTTCTTCAGTATCGGGCACCCAACAAATATTGAATTTTTTAATAAATTTTTCATGAATTTTAGAGCTAAACCAAGTAGTAGATCCGCTTAAAACATTCAATTGATGTGTTATAAAAACGGAAGGCACTTTTTTGTTATAAACACCCAACCTGTTATCTGAAATGATACCATCAATATTATTGTTTTCAATAATATGCTTTATTGCTTTTTTTTCAGCTTTTATAGCTTTAATAAGTTTGGGAGAATCTTTAAGCATTTTTAATTTAAAATACTTCCCATTCTTAGCATAGGTTATATTATAAGAAGGTAATTCAATAGATGAAAGATTCGGGAATTCCTTTTTTAAAAGCGAAAGTGCAACGCCATCACTTGCAATAACAGGAATGTAGTTACTCTTAATTAATGCTTTAATAATAGGAATGCATCGCGTGGCATGACCCAATCCCCAATTTAAGGGTGCTACTAAAATTCGTTTTTTCATTTTTACAATATGGCGTGTCCACGCTTTAGCATGGTCGGGCTTTACTCGTTGGTAAATATTTTAAATTATTGAACTCATAAATACAACTATTTCACAAGTCGCTCTCTGCGAGGAGCTCCAACAATTGTTCAATCCCTCACGCAATTTTTAGGTAATTTCAAAGATAAGGATATAAACACTCTCGTATATTTCCTTAATTTTACCAAATAATTATTATTTCAATAAAAATAAAATAATTAGTAAACTGTGGGAAGTAAAAATAAGCTAAGGAGATTTAGAGAAAATGAAACCTTTTCTAATGTTATTCAGCCAATAAGAGAAGAATTAGTAGATTCAAATTTCAATATAAAAGGAAATTGGAGACAAACAGTTTTTAAAAATGATAATCCTTTAGTTTTAGAATTAGGTTGTGGTAAAGGAGAGTATTCGGTAGCATTAGCACAAAAATATCCTAATAAAAATTTTATTGGTATTGATATAAAAGGCGCGCGTTTTTGGCGAGGTGCTAAAACAGCTATTGAAGACAACATAAACAATGTGGCTTTTTTGCGTACACAAATAGAGCTTATAGACCATGCTTTTGGTGAAAATGAAGTAGACGAAATCTGGATAACATTCCCCGATCCGCAAATAAAATATAAGCGTACCAAACATAGAATGACTAATGACGTGTTTTTAAAACGCTATAAAACCATTTTAAAACCAGATGGTGTTGTAAACTTAAAAACTGATAGCGAGTTCATGCATGGTTATACGTTAGGTTTGTTACACGGCGCAGGACATGAGGTGCTATATGCAAATCATAATGTATATAAACAAGAAGGAAGTCCAGAGGAGGTTACAAGTATTCAAACGTTTTACGAATCGCAATATTTAGAACAAAACAAACCAATTACGTATATTCGGTTTAAAATTAAATAGATTTGAATATAACTTTTATCTTTTTTTTAGGGCTAATTATAGCGTTAGTAGGTGTAATTCCTCCAGGTTTGTTGAATATGACCGCAGCTAAAATTAGCTTAAAGGAAGGGCCTACTAGAGGTATTGTGTTTTCAATAGGGGTTTGTGTTGTTGTATTAATACAAACTTATGTAGCTGCTATTTTTGCAAGGTATTTAAGTAATCATTTAGAGATTGTAGAAGTTCTTCAGCGTGTTGCTTTTGTTATTTTCGTTTTAATTACCATCTACTTTTTACTTGTTGCTAAAAAGGAGTCTGTAGAACTTGTTGAACCTCAAGTGAGAAGTAAACAAAGTCGGTTTTTTCAAGGCATCTTTTTATCTGCAATTAATGTATTTCCTATTCCTTATCAAGCGTATATGACCATTACTTTGGCATCGTTTGGTTGGTTAGATTTTAGTCAGATTAGTATCATTGCATACATTTCAGGTTCGGCAATGGGAACCTTTGTAATGCTTTATGTGTATATGTTTTTTTTTCATAAAATAAAAGATAAGTCGATTGCTTCACAAAAAAGCATGAATTACCTCATTGGAGGTATTACAGGTATTATTTCTATTATAACTTTAATTAATATTCTTAAAGACATGTAGTGTATGCAACAACAAACATTGAACTTTTTTGATAAGGTTTTTGAAGTTGCAAAACGAATACCTTACGGACGTGTTACAAGCTATGGTGCCATTGCTAAATATCTTGGAACTGCCAGAAGTGCCCGTATAGTGGGTTATGCTATGAATGGTTCTCACAATAAAGAGGTGCCAGCACATAGAGTAGTAAACCGAAAAGGGTTGTTAACTGGTAAGCATCATTTTGATGGTACTAATTTAATGCAGCAACTTTTAGAAAGTGAAGGAATAAACGTTGTTGAAAATCAAATTCAAAATTTTGATAAGATTTTTTGGGACCCTTCAGTTGAATTATAATTAGGTTCTAATTTTTGAAAATTCACAAAAAGCAGCATAATATTTTATAGTCAAATAATATCATGTTATAAGCAAAACTTCTAGACTTAGCCTTCTGTCTTTCAGCTTTATTATTTATCTTTGTAAGACTCTTAGAATAAATCTAAATTAAGCATGAAACTGAATAAAAAGGATATACTTAAAGCTCTTGAATCTATTACAGTACCTGGTGAAGGACAAAATATGGTTGAAAGTGGTGCTGTAACAAATATTGTTACTTTTGGTGATGAGGTTATTGTAGATATTACTATAAAAAATCCTAGCTTACAAGCAAAAAAGCGTACTGAGGTAGATATTTTAAAAACCATACATAATTTAGTTTATGAAAAAGCTAAAATAACAGTGAATATAAAGGTAGATGTACCAGCAAAGCCTAAAGTAAATGTTATAAAAGGAAACCCAATTCCTGGAATAAAAAATATTGTAGCAGTAGCATCTGGTAAAGGAGGTGTTGGAAAATCTACAGTAACTGCGAATTTAGCAGTTACTTTAGCTAAAATGGGGTTTAATGTAGGTGTTTTAGATGCCGATATTTATGGGCCATCAATTCCTATTATGTTTGATGTGGAGACTGAAAAACCTTTGGCTGTTACTATTGATGGGAAATCTAAAATGAAGCCTGTTGAGAATTATGGAGTTAAAGTTTTATCTATTGGGTTTTTTACACAACCAGATCAGGCCGTTGTTTGGCGTGGGCCAATGGCAGCAAAAGCTTTAAATCAAATGATTTTTGATGCACACTGGGGAGAGTTAGATTTTTTGCTTTTAGATTTACCTCCAGGAACAGGAGACATTCATTTAAGTATCATGCAATCACTTCCTATTACAGGTGCTGTAATAGTTAGTACGCCACAAAATGTTGCATTGGCTGATGCGAAAAAAGGTGTAGCTATGTTTCAACAAGAAAGTATTAGCGTCCCTGTATTAGGAATTATAGAAAATATGGCATATTTTACACCAGATGAACTTCCTGATAATAAATATTATATCTTTGGAAAAGAAGGTGCTAAAAATTTAGCAGAAGATTTACAGGTACCATTTTTAGGAGAATTACCATTGGTACAAAGTATTAGAGAAGCAGGAGATGTTGGTCGTCCTGCAGCATTACAAACAGCAACGCCTTTAGAGCAAGCTTTTGAAAAAATAACACAGAATGTAGTTCAAGAAGTTGTAAACCGTAACGAAGATTTACCACCTACTGAAGCTATAAAAATTACAACGATGGCTGGATGTTCAGCAGTTAATAAAAAATAAATGACAGCAGAAGAAGTTAGATTAAATGTAGAAAAAGCACTAGACGAAATTCGTCCTTTTTTGCAAAGTGATGGAGGAGATATTTCTTTATTATCTATAGAAGATAACAATACCTTAGTTAAAGTTCAGTTACAAGGGGCTTGTGTAGGTTGTACAGTTAATCAAATGACATTAAAATCTGGAGTGGAAATGACTATTAAAAAGTACGTGCCACAAATAGAACAGGTTATTAATATAGAGGCTTAAGAGGTTTTTAAATTTTAAGCATAGTTTAAGAGCTGATTAATTATTATTAATCAGTTCACTAAAACTAAATAAAATATAATTAGATAATTTTTTCTTTTCTTAGAAACGTATCTAAGCTATCGGCTATATCAAAACAATTATTAACTTTTGAAATTTCATTACAGTATCTAGAATCTAGGTCATGAGCTTTACAATCAAAGCCTGATAAGCTAACTTTTTCAAATTTTTTATTAATTTTTTTACATTTTTCATAAAGACTTTCAATCGTCTCATTTTCAGTAATGACAACATCTTTTTTAAAAAGATAACCTTTTAAATAATTTTCAATAGCATATTGAGAATTTTTGCAAACTAAATAAGTGACAATATCTTCTTCTGGCTTGAAAAGCTCTTTACTTGCTTGATTGAGTTTTTGAGCGGCAGTTATAAACAGTTTGCTGGCATCATTTTCCATAATAAGTATATTTATTGTTAGTATTTATAAGTATTATGAATTCCCCATGTTACATTTTGTAGCATGGGGAATATCATTTTATTAAGACATGTTTACATATCTCTGTAAAGTTCTAAACGTTCCCATTTAGAATTCACTTCTTCTTGAGCTTGTTCTAAAAGTTGAGCTCCCAATTCTGCATTTTCTTTAACGACTCTAGTAAAACGAGTTTCGTTATACATAAAGTCTTTAAGAGGAATTGAAGGTGCTTTAGAATCTAATCTAAACTTCTTGCCTTGTGGTTTAGAAGGGTCAAATCTAAACAGTGGCCAGTAACCGCTATCTACAGCTTTTTCTTGTTGAGAAACGCCCTGAGATAGATCATAACCATGTTCACCACAATGTGAGTAAGCAATTATAATAGATGTTCCTGGATATGCTTCTGCTTCTTCAATAGCTTTAAGCGTTTGAAGATCTTTGGCTCCAATAGCAATTTGAGCAACATAAACATTTTCATAAGAAACAGCTTGAAGTGCTAAACTTTTCTTGCTAGTACGTTTTCCTGATACCGAGAATTTTGCACTGGCACCAAGAGGTGTTGCTTTTGATGTTTGTCCACCAGTATTAGAGTAAACTTCAGTATCCATTACTAGAATATTGATATTTTCTCCAGAGGCTAAGATGTGATCTACACCACCAAAACCAATATCATAAGCCCAACCATCTCCTCCTAAAATCCACACAGATTTTTTACGTAAATACTCAGTAAGATGAGAAAGTTTTTTAGCATTTTTATTATCAATACTTGCTAGCTTTTCATTTAGTATGTCTAGATTTTTGAAATTTTCAGCTTTTTTAATTTCGTTATTTTCAGGATTATTAAGAATGGCATCAACTAATTCAGTTCCAACTTCATTCTCAACAGACTTTAATAAGTTTGCAGCAATTTCTTGCTTCTTACTTAAAGCTAATTTCATACCTAAACCAAATTCAGCATTATCTTCAAATAATGAATTTGCCCAAGCTGGACCTCTACCAAATTTATTGGTTGTGTAAGGTGTTGTTGGTAAATTACCACCATATATTGAAGAACATCCTGTTGCATTTGCTATTAAAATACTATCTCCATATAATTGAGTCAATAATTTAATATAAGGTGTTTCTCCACAACCAGAACATGCGCCAGAGAATTCAAATAAAGGTTCTAAAAACTGAGATCCTTTTACATTTGTAATACGTAGTTCTTCTCTGTTATAATCTGGTAAATCAATAAAGTAATCCCAATTGACATCTTCTACAGATTCAACCTGCAGCTTTTTATGCATATTGATGGCTTTAAAGTCAGGATCTTCTTTACTTACTGCAGGACAAACAGCAACACAAAGGTCGCAACCTGTACAATCTTGAGGAGAGACTTGAAGCACGTAAGACTCTTCATTTTTATTAAAAGGACTTCCTTTAGCAGCAGCCGATTTTAAAGAAGCTGGTGCATTTGATAAGGTTTCATTCGTTACAACTTTTGCTCTAATGGCTGCATGCGGACAAATAACGACACATTTATTACATTGTGTACATAAATCTGCATCATCCCAAACAGGGACAGCATCAGCAATACCACTTTTTTCGTATTTAGTGGTTCCTGTTGGGAATGTACCATCTATTGGGAATGCGCTTACAGGTAGTTCATCTCCAAAACCTCCTAATATTTTTTCTAATACTTCAGTAACAAATCCATCTGGAGCATTATGCATTGCAGTTTCTAAATGTCTTTCGCTGGTAACTTCTTTTGGATACGCTACTTTTTCAAGATTCGCAAGTGAATTATCAACAGCCGTAAAATTCATTTTAACAACACTTTCTCCCTTATGAGAGTAAGATTTTACAATAGCATCTTTAATTTTTTGTATGGCTTCTTCTTTTGGTAGAATACCAGAAATGGCAAAGAAACAAGTTTGTAATACGGTATTTGTACGTTTACCAAGATTGGAATCGGCTGCTACTTTACTAGCATCAATGACATAGAAATTAACTTCTTTTTCGATAATTTCTTTTTGAATTCTCTTAGGTAAATGATTCCATATCTCATCTTTGGAATATGGTGAGTTTAATAAGAAGGTGCCTCCTTGTTTTAAATCGGCAACCATATTATACTTTTTAATAAACTTATATTGATGGCTAGCAATAAAATCTGCTTTATCAATTAAGTATGAAGAGTATATTGGTTTTGGTCCAAAACGTAAGTGCGAAATAGTTTGTGCACCCGCTTTTTTTGAATCGTATACAAAGTATCCTTGTACAAAGTTATCTGTTGTGTCTCCAATAATTTTAATAGAGTTTTTATTGGCTCCAACAGTACCATCAGATCCTAAACCGTAGAACATACAATTTATGGTACTACGTTCTATTGTGAAAGTTTCATCTATAGGTAAACTTGTAAAAGTGACATCATCATTAATACCAACTGTAAAGTGATTTTTAGGTTTATCATCTAATAATTCATCATAAACACCTTTAACCATTTTAGGCGTAAATTCTTTTGAAGATAATCCGTAACGACCACCAATTACAACAGGCATGTCTCTATCACTTTCATTAAATGCCGTAACAACATCTTGGTATAATGGTTCGCCAACACTTCCTGGTTCTTTCGTTCTATCAAGAACTGCAATTTTTTTAATAGTGTCTGGTATTTCGTCAACAAAATGTTTTATTGAAAATGGTCTAAACAAGCGAACAAATAAAACACCTACTTTTTCACCATTATTTACCATGGCTTCAACGGTCTCTCTTGCGGCACCTTCACCTGAACCCATAAGTATAATTAGGCGTTCAGCTTCTGGATGTCCTTCATAATAGAATAAACTGTACTTACGACCTGTATGTTCGTAGAATTCATTCATTGTATCTTCAACAATCCCAGGTACTTTATCGTAAAAGGTATTTGCAGCTTCTCTAGCTTGGAAGAATACATCTGGATTTTGAGACGTTCCTCTAATTACAGGACTGTCTGGGTCTAGTGAACGTTTTCTGTGTTCTGAAATTTTGTCCTCAGGCATCATCGCTTCAATAATATCATCAGTAATTGAATCAATTTTTGAAATTTCGTGAGATGTTCTAAATCCGTCAAAAATATTTAGGAAAGGAATTCTAGATTTTAGTGTTGCTACTTGCGAGATTAAAGCCATATCTTGAGCCTCTTGTACAGAACCTCCAAATAACATAGCAAAACCTGTTTGTCTAGCCGCCATAACATCAGAATGATCACCAAATATTGAAAGTGCATGTGTTGCAATCGTTCTAGCAGCTACATGTATTACTGATGGCAATAATTCGCCTGCCATTTTATACATATTAGGAATCATAAGAAGGAGTCCTTGTGATGCTGTGAAAGTTGTAGTTAGAGCTCCAGCTTGCAACGCTCCATGAACAGCACCGGCGGCACCACCTTCACTTTGCATTTCTACAATTCTAGGAACATTGTCCCAAATATTTTTTTGTCCTTTCGAGCTGTAAACATCTACATGTTCGCCCATAGGGGATGCGGGTGTAATAGGGTAAATTGCACAGACCTCATTGGTTTTGTGAGCTACTCTAGCAACAGCCTCATTAGCATCGCAAATTAATTTTGGAAATTTTTTTTTCATAATATTAGTATCTTATTTTTCATAAAATGGTCTTTATAAGACTGTTTGATCATTGTTTTTTTTGTATAAAATGCAATCGATTACAATAACATTAATATTCTATACAAATAAGAAAACCTTAGTAATTAAAACAACTGGTTAAAATTATGACTAGAATCACATTTAGACTATGATAATTGTCATGTGATAAATAAATAATTGAAAAGAATTTATGTATAGTTACGTTTTGTAAATAACTGGTTAAAAAAAATGAGGATTTCATATTATATGAAATCCTCATTTTATAATGTATAATTTCTTAGGTTGTTGAACGTTTGAAATTAACACGAAAAAAGGAACTTAAGTCCTTGTTTTTAATATTACTCTGCATGTAACCAAGCCTTCTTATCAAGTAAGGCAGCTTCGTCTTCTACATGGTTTTCATCTGGCACACAGCTGTCAACAGGACATACTGAAGCACATTGTGGTTCGTCATGAAACCCTTTACATTCTGTACACTTTTCTGGTACAATAAAATAGAATTCATCAGAAACTGGTTCGTTCATTTCATCAGCATCTACTTCTTCTCCATTAGGAAGTGTAATAGTGCCACTTAATTCAGTTTCGTCTGAATATGCCCATTCTTGATCGGGCTCGTAAATTGCATTATTTGGACATTCTGTAAGGCATGCGTCGCAGTTAATACATTCGTCGGTTATAATAATTGCCATAGTATAATTGTATTTAATACAGTAAAAGTACTTTCCATTTTATGATCTACATATGACTTTTGTCACGTTTAGATTAAAAAATGAAAATTATATTTGATAAAGTAGTTCTAGTGTTAAGAAGGGTTTTAAAAATTAATTAATTTCTTATGATAGCTAATAAAATTTCAGATAATAAAAATCTTAAGAATGAAGCATTAGATGCTGTAGTTATAAGGTTTGTTGGAGACTCTGGTGATGGTATGCAGTTAACAGGTTCACAATTTTCAGATACATCTGCTATGTTTGGTAATGATGTTGCTACATTTCCTAATTACCCATCAGAGATTAGAGCTCCTCAAGGCAGTTTGTATGGTGTTTCTGGTTTTCAAGTACATATTGGAAGTGTAGAAGTTAGTACACCAGGTGATGATGTAGATTTGTTGGTAGCTATGAATCCTGCGGGGTTAAAAACGAATTTATTTTCAGTAAAGCCAGGGCATACTATTATTGTAGATACGGATGCTTTTAGTAAAAAGAATTTAGATAAAGCTAAATATGAAACTAATCCGTTAGAAGATGGCAGTTTAGAGAATTATAGAGTCATTCAAGTAGCCATGACATCACTTACAAAAGGCGCATTGAAAGATGTTTCTGGAATAGAGAATAAAAGTATTACTAGAAGTAAAAACATGTTTGCTTTAGGAATGGTATATTGGATGTATAATCGTTCTATTCAGCATACATTAGATTTTTTTAATAAGAAATTTAGTAAAAAACCTTCTTTAATTGAAGGTAATATGAAGGTTTTAAATGCAGGATATTATTATGCTGAAACCTTAGAACTTATACCAAATTCTTATACTATTGCTCCAGCAAAAATGCCTTCAGGTACCTATAGAATTATTATGGGTAATACGGCAACTGCTTGGGGCTTTTTAGCAGCAGCAGAAAAGTCTGGATTAGAATTGTTTTTAGGGTCGTATCCTATTACACCAGCTACCGATATTTTACATGAATTAGTAAAACACAAACATTTTGGTGTAAAAGCATTTCAAGCAGAAGATGAAATAGCTGGTATTACATCTGCAATCGGCGCATCCTTTGCAGGCGATTTAGCATTAACAACAACATCGGGTCCGGGGCTCGCTTTAAAAGGAGAAGCTTTAGGATTGGCGATGATGGTTGAGTTGCCGTTAGTGGTTGTTAATGTGCAACGGGGAGGGCCTTCAACGGGGTTGCCTACCAAAACAGAACAATCCGATTTACTTCAAGCCATGTACGGAAGAAATGGAGAGAGCCCTGTAATTGTAATAGCAGCAAGCACACCAGCAAATTGTTTCGATTTTGCTTACCAAGCCTGTAAATTAACTTTAGAGCACATGACCCCCGTGATATTATTAACAGACGGTTATATAGCCAATGGATCTGCTCCTTGGAAAATTAAGTCGGTTGCTGATATGCCCGAAATTAAAAATAACATTATTAAAGAAGCTACCGAAAATTGGTATCCTTATGATAGAGACAAAGATACTTTAGCTCGTAATTGGGCTATTCCGGGAACCTTTGGATTAGAACATAGAATTGGAGGTCTGGAAAAAGATAAAGTAACAGGTAATGTGTCTTATGTTCCAGAAAATCATGAGTATATGACTAAAATTAGAGCCGAAAAGATAAAACGTGTTCAAAATTATATTCCAGATTTAAAAACGGAATTTGCTAATGAAGGTGATTTATTAGTCATTGGTTGGGGAGGTACTTATGGCTCTTTGCATTCTGCAGTAAAAGAAATTAATGAGGAAGGTTATAAGTCCATTGGGTTTGCGCATTTCAATTATATAAATCCGCTTCCAAAAAATACCGAGACTGTTTTAAAAAGCTTTAAAAAAATTGTTGTTTGTGAATTAAATAGTGGGCAGTTTGCTAAGGTTTTAAAAATAAACTTTAACGGATATGTGTTTTTGCAATACAATAAAGTACAGGGTTTACCTTTTGGAAATAATGAATTAATTGAAACGTTTAAACAATTAGTAAAATAATTATGGAAACAGCAGCTGTAGAAAAATATTCGTTTAAAGATTTTGCAAGCGATCAAGAAGTTAGATGGTGTCCTGGTTGTGATGATTATGTTATTTTAAGAGCGATGCAAAAAGCGCTTTCAGAAATGGGCGTAAAAAAGGAAGATGTCGTTTTTATTTCTGGTATAGGGTGCTCATCACGCTTTCCATATTATATGGATTCTTATGGTATGCATGGTATTCATGGGCGCGCTCCCGGAATTGCATCTGGCGTAAAATTAGCAAATCCAGATTTATCTGTTTGGGTTATAACAGGCGATGGAGATGCGATGGCTATTGGCGGCAATCACTTTATTCATGTGCTGCGAAGAAATATTGATTTAAACATTGTACTGTTTAATAATGAAATATACGGATTAACAAAAGGGCAATTTTCGCCTACGTCTTTGGTAGGGCAAAAAACAAAATCATCTCCTTACGGAAATACACAACCGCCTTTTCAACCAGGCGAATTAGCTATGGGTGCTAAGGCTCGATTTTTTGCAAGAATAGGAGGGAACACACCTAAAGAAATGACTCAAGTATTTATAGATGCTGAAACATTTAAAGGCACGTCTTTAATTGAAGTGTTGCAGAACTGTGTTATTTTTAATGACGGTTGTTTCTCAAAATATACCGATAAAAATGTTAGGGAAGACAAGCAGTTATTTGTTGAAGATGGAAAACCCATGATTTTTGGTAAAGACAAAAGCAAAGGGTTGGTGTTAAACGGATTAAAATTAGAAGTTGTTACTATTGGTGAAAAAGGAATTACAGAAAAAGATATTTTAGTACATCATGCTAATGAAGAAGATCCAACCTTGCATCAAATGCTAGTGCGATTAGAATATCCTTTGGTAACCGGAATCATTAGACGTTTTGAAGATGTTACTTTAGAAGAAAGAGAAGCTGCTTTAACTAAAGAGGTAAAAGCTAATTCGAAATTCAAAAAGACAGATGATCTTTTCTTTTCGGGGGAAACTTATGAAGTGAAATAGTTTTTATTCAATAATCTTGTCATTCCGCACTTGATGCGAAATTCAATCTAGAATATAGGTTTCTTCTTTCGTCTTAATAATAAAGACTAGATTCAAGATTGAAAAGAATGAAATGCGATTAAACTAAAGCCGTAAACCCTAAAAAAGCTAAAGATAAAAGTCCTGCAACTAATAAGTTGATAGGAACACCTTTCATGCCTTCAGGTATGTTAGCAAGTTCTAATTGTTCTCTTATACTTGCAAAAACAATTAGAGCCAAAGCAAAACCAACAGAGTTTGAAATAGCAAAAAATACGGCTTTTAATAAGCTGCCATTATCTAGTCCTAAAGCTAATATAGCAACTCCTAAAACAGCACAGTTAGTTGTAATTAAAGGAAGAAAAACACCTAGTGCTTGATATAATGACGGACTTACTTTTTTCAGCATAATTTCTACCATTTGTACTAAGGCTGCAATTACTAAAATAAAAGTAATCGTTCTTAAATAGTTTAATCCTGCTGGTACTAAAACATATTGATGTAATAGATAGGTAACGGTTGTGGCAATCGTCATGACAAATAAAACCGCTCCAGACATACCAATAGAGGTTGATACTTTATTAGAAACCCCTAAAAAAGGACAGATACCTAAAAATTGTGATAAGACAATATTGTTTACAAATACGGCTGCTATAAGTATAATTACATAATCCATATCTTAAATTGTTTTAGTAGTTAGTTTGTTGAAAATAACGGTTAAATAAGCCAAAGCAATAAAAGCGCCTGGGGGCAAAATAAAGAGTATAAAGGTATTGGCATTTTCAGGCACAAATTTTAAACCAAATAAACTACCACTCCCTAACATTTCGCGTACAGCGCCCAAAACGGTTAAGGCTAACACAAAGCCTAATCCCATGCCTAAAGCATCAAGAATGGAGGCTAAAACATTGTTCTTTGATGCAAAAGCTTCAGCTCTCCCAAGTATTAAACAGTTTACTACAATTAAGGGAATGAAAATCCCTAATTGCTCATATAAAAAAGGAACAAAGGCTTCTAAAACCATTTCAACAATAGTTACAAAGGAAGCTATAATAATGATGAATGCCGGAATACGAACCTTACTCGGTATTTGAGATTTTACTAATGAAACCACAATGTTAGACATTAGCAACACAAACATAGTGGCGACTCCCATGCCTAAACCGTTAAATGCCGATGAGGTAACACCCAATGTAGGACACATACCTAATAGCATCACAAAAATGGGATTTTCTTTAATAATTCCTTTTAAGAAATTTTGCTTTTGATTTAGTAGTTCAGCCATAATTCTTAATGTTTAGATGAGTTGATTGTATCAAGGTTTTTTACGAAAATATCGTAAGCCATTTTAGCCGATTCACTAAAGGCTCTAGAAGAAATGGTTGCGCCTGTTAGTGCATCAATATCCCCTCCATCTTTTTTAACTTTCAATTTAAAAGTATCAGGGTTTTTATCTCTAAATTGTTTTAAAAACGATTCGTCTTTCATTTTTGTTCCCAATCCTGGAGTTTCTTTTTGTTCTAAAACCGCAATGTTTTTAATAGCTCCATCAGCTTTAAAACCGACCATGATTTTTACTAAACCACTAAAGCCTTTTTCAGAATAACTAATAACAGCAGCACCAACAAATTGGTTGTTTTTAAAAGCAGGATAAACTTCAACACTATCTTTGGCAACTGCTGTTTTAATTTTTTTTACATCTTCAACAGGGTTGTTGTCAAATTCTGGTAATACCAGTTTTATAGCATTTATTTTTTTCTCTAATTTGGCTTTTGCTTTGGGTTCAATAGTTAAATCGTTTACAAACCCTAAGGCGAATCCAGAAATGAGTGTTATCAATAAAAGAGATACCACCATACTTAGAAATGTTGATTCTTTTTTACTCATAATTACACGATTTTAGATTTTATTTTATTTCCAAATCTTCTAGGTTTGAAATATTTGTTGATTAATGGTACAAAGGCGTTCATTATTAAAATAGCAAACGAAACCCCTTCGGGGTAGGCTCCAAAAATTCGTATTAAAACAGTAATTAACCCAATACCAATAGCGAAAATAATCATGCCTTTTTTTGTCATGGGGCTTGTTACGAGGTCTGTTGCCATATAAAAGGCTCCCAAAATAGCGCCACCAGATAGTATATGAATTATTGGGTTGGCATATTGCTCGGGATTTATAATCCAGAAAATCCCTGTTATAACTGCCATAGAAGCTAATAACGTTACAGGAATATGCCAAGAAATAACTTTTCGTATTATTAAATATAAACCTCCTAGTAGTAAGGCGATGGCCGACATTTCTCCTAACGACCCTCCTGTAAACCCGAATAACATATCGATAGTAGACGGGATTTTTGAGCTGATTTCAGTCATCGTTTCACCATATTGTAAGCCTTCTTTTATCACACCAAGTGGTGTTGCTCCTGTAACGGCATCTACAAGTCTGGTGTTGTTTTCAATGGCTGTTGGCCACATGGTCATTTGTACTGGGAATGATACTAGCAAAAATACACGCCCCACTAAAGCTGGATTAAAAATATTAAAACCTAAGCCGCCAAAAGATAGTTTTGCAACGCCTATGGCTACTAAACTACCAACAATAATCATCCAAATAGGTAAGGTGGCAGGTAAATTGAATGCTAATAGAATACCCGTAATTAAAGCAGAACCATCGGTTATTGTAACGTCTGTTTTTAAAAGGTATTTCTGAATAACATATTCAAACAACATACAGGATGCAATGGCTACTGATGTTGCGATTAATGCGCTAATTCCAAAGACATATATAGAAACTAAGAATGCAGGTATTAATGCTATAACCACATCATACATGAGTTTTTTAGACGTTCTATCTGAGTGTACATGCGGAGACGCAGATACAATTATGGGTTGATTGCTCATGGTTAGTTTTTAGTCGTGTTTAACTTTTTAACAATGTTTTTTCCAAATCTTATATAATCTAATAAAGGTCTATGTGAAGGGCATACATAGCTGCAAGAACCACATTCTATACAAGTCATAATATCTTCGTAAGATGCTTTTTCATACATACCTTTTTCTGAAAGATTCATTAAAAGATGCGGTTCTAATCCCATTGGGCAAACATTCACACATTCACTACAACGAATACAGTTTTTAGGTTCTCCTCTGCTAGCTTCATCTTCATGAATAACTAAAATTCCTGAGGTTCCTTTAGTAACAGGAACGTCTAGGTTTTTAATGGCTTTTCCCATCATAGGACCACCATTAATAATTTTACGAGTACCTTCTGGTAAGCCTCCAACTTCAGCTACTAAATCTTTAATAGGTGTGCCAATTTTCACCCAATAATTAGAGGCGTTTTTTAATTTTTTTCCTGTAACAGTAACAACGCGTTCTGTTAATGGTTTGTCATGCTGAATGGCTTCATAAACAGCGAAAATAGTTCCAACATTATGCACAATAACTCCCACATCTAATGGTAATCCATTTTTAGGAACCTCTCTATTTAATATAGCTCTTACTAGTTGTTTTTCACCGCCTTGTGGGTATTTAACTTGTAATGCGGCGACCTGAATTTTATCGTCGTTTTGAGTTAGTTTTTTAAAGATGTTTATCGCATCTTTTTTGTTGTTTTCAATACCAATAATAGCTTTGTTAATGTTTAAAGCAGTCATTAAAATATGGATGCCAATAATGATTTCTTCAGCTTTTTCAAGCATTAAACGATGGTCTGCAGTTAAGTAAGGCTCACATTCTACACCATTAATAATAAGGTGGTCTAAAACAGTGCCTTCTTTTACGCTTAATTTCACATGCGAAGGAAATGTAGCGCCTCCTAAACCAACAATACCATAATCGTTTATTTTCTGTAAAATGTCTTTTGGTTCTAGAGTAATATCCTTTTTTAGAGAGTATTCTATATCTTCAAAATTAGCTTCGTTTTTAGCGTCTGTTCTAATAACGATACATTGTTTTTTGTAGCCACTAGTATCTATTATTTTATCTAATTTAGTAACTGTTCCAGCAACAGGCGTATGTATGTTAGAAGAAACAAATCCGCCAGATTTAGCAATAACTTGTCCTTTTTCTATTTTGTCTTTAACATTAACAATTATTTCGGCAGGAATACCAATATGTTGAGATATGGGAACATATACAACTTTTGGCACCGTCATTTTTTTAATGCCTTTCGATGATGTTATTTTATTTTCTGGAGGATGAATACCGCCTTTTGGAAATGTTTTAAGCATCGGTCTTTAATTTATCAGATTCAACATTTACTTCAGCTATAGATTCAACCTTTTTTACCTTTTCAACTTTTGGCTCAACTGTCTTAACCTTTTTCTTTGGAAAATTGGTTTCTATAATGGAATGCGTAGGGCATACGTCCACACATTTTCTGCATAACGTACAGGCTACAGGGTCTATATATGCTAAGTTATTCGACATGTCTATGGCGTCTTTTGGACAAATATCTTCACATTTAGAGCACCCAATACAAGCAACATCGCATGCTTTTTTTGCAATACCCGCCTTATCTTGATTTAAACAGCCAACAAATATTTTTAAATCCCTTTTATGTTTGGGTCTCATTTCAATAATGTCTCTCGGACAAGCTTCAACGCAGGCACCACAAGAGGTGCATTTATCTGTAATTATAACAGGTAGTCCTGTAGTTTCGTCCATGTACATGGCATCGAATTTACAGACAGCAACGCAATCTCCATCACCTAAACATCCGTATTGGCAATCGGTTTCTCCGCTATAAATCATTGCAGATATGGCACAATTTCTAGGGCCTTGATATTCGGTGGTTTTGGGTCTTACTTCGCAGCTACCTTGACAAAGTAAAACGGCGAGGGTTGGGTCTTTTTCTGTAACTTCTTTTCCTAAAACGGTAGCAACTTGTTTCATAACATCGTTGCCTCCAACGGGGCAGAAAAGATCTGAAATATCATCAGAATTCACTAGTTTTTCAGCGAAAGCTTTACAACCAGGAGATCCACAACCACCACAGTTAGCAGCGGGTAATAATTCGTCAACTTCTCCTATTAAAGGGTCTTCATAAACATAGAATTTTTTAGAAACAACGTACAGTACTATAGCTGCGATGATTCCCAAGGAAGCTAATAAGAAAACACTATATAAAACGGATTCAGACATGCTTAATTATATTTTTAGTATGGAAATTTTAAAGGCACTTTTTAGTGTGCTTTTTAAAAAATAAAGTGTCAGATAATAAGGTATTAAAATGAAAAGTGATAAGATTCCTGCCATCCATTCTTTTAAATAAACAGAGGCTATTATTAAAGTGAAAAACATTAATATAAAAGGAAAAACATAAGCCCAAAACACAGCTTTAAAACCAAGGGCCTTTTTTAAAACAACATGAACATGCTCATTAATTTTAAAAGAATCATCAGGATTTACTATTTCTATTTCTTTAGTATTAGATTCTGAAATACCACAGGCAGCCTTGGCTCTACAAGATTCACAATGAATATTTTGTTCTAAGGAAACCACAACGGATTCGTCTCCAATTTTAGAGACAACACCTGCGTGTATAAATGTGTTTTTATTTGATGGTTGAGAATTCATAAATACATTTATTAATCTAATAAATTCGTACTGTAAAATTAACCTATTACCTTAGGTAATTTTATGACTTATGTTAGCTTTGAAATTGAAGAATTAATAATTTTAATTTAAAAAATTACGTACAAATTGTTTCTGAAGCATTGTTTTTATTGATAATTTAATAGTCTACCAATTTGGTAGGATTAATAGTTTATTTGAAATTATTTACTTATTTTTGCCACTTAAATTTTTGGAATGTCAGATATTACAATAAAAATAACAGATAGAGATGGTGTAGCGCATACTTTGCTAGCACCAACAGATATGGCTATGAACCTTATGGAGGTTGTAAGGTCTTATGAATTAGCCCCAGAAGGCACTATTGGAGTTTGTGGTGGTATGGCAATGTGTGCTTCCTGTCAATGTTATGTAACTAGTGATACAGAGTTACCAGAAATGAGTGATGATGAAGAAGCCATGCTCTCTGAAGCTTTTGATGTTAAAGATAATTCGCGTTTAGGTTGTCAAATACAAATGACATTAGAAATGGAAGGTCTAGAAGTTGAACTTGCTCCTGAAAGTTAACATATCATATTAATTTTTTAACATTATTTAGAATCGTTAAAAATAATTAAGATTTTGTTTGGAATTAGTCTAAATAAATATAGTTTTGCACGATAATTATATTTATAGATGAAACAAATAATCTTTATTATAACAATACTGAATTCTTTCTGTACTTTTTCTCAGGGAATAACCGATTCCCTTGCTTTACAAAAGCTTAAAGAAGCTATTAAAAAGGAACTAAGAGAAGAGTTTAAAACTCAAGCAACAGTTCAAAATCAATCAACTTCAAAGAGTAATAATTTTAGTTTAAGAGGTTATGGTGTTATTAATTATTACAATAATAATTATGATACCGACCCAACACTTAAAGATAAATTTGATGCCGAACGCTTAAACTTATATTTAGAATATAAATTTACTGATAAAATAAGTTTAAAAACTGAGATTGAGTACGAACATGGAGGCACAGCTTCTGCTATAGATTTAGACACTCAAGAAGAGTTTGGGGAGTTTGAACAAGAAATTGAAACAGGTGGAGGTGTTAAATTAGAGCAGGTTCATATTAACTTCCAAATCAAACCTTATTTTAATATTCGTGCAGGAAAAATGAAAATGTATTTTGGGCTACACCAAAACTTAGATACACCAACACAATATTTTACAACGACACGTCAAGAAATGGAAAACACTATTCTACCATTAGGATGGTATGAAACAGGTCTTGAATTTTACGGAACCTTTGCTAAACGATTCAATTATCGAGCCTATATAGTTAGCGGTTTAGATGCTTCAGGATTTTCTTCAAAAGGGTGGATAAAAGATGGGTATCAAGAACGTTTTGAAATGGCTAATGCAGAATCTTTCGCCTTCGCTGCACGATTAGATTATAAATTTGGCACACATAAAGATACTTACTTCGGTTTAGCAGCTTATATAAATGATGCTGCTACTAATAGACAAAAAGACGACATGAGCGAAAGTGCTTATGTTACTATGGTAGAAGGGCATTTAACTTACAACGAAAATAATTTACGCTTTAATGCTATTGGACTTTACGGAAACCTAGAAAACTCAAATATTGTATCTGTTCGTAATGCTAATTTATCAAATAATTTAGGTGTGAAAAGAACGCCAGTTGGTAAAAATGCTTTGGGCTTTTCGGCAGAGTTAGGTTATAATATATTACCACTTATAAAGGCAGATGGTAAACAAATGTTGTACCCTTTTATGCGTTACGATTATTATGATACCATGCAAGATGTAGAAGGAGACATAATCGATAATCCTCGCTGGGAAAGAAGTACAATAACAGGAGGTTTTAACTGGTTTGTACATCCACAAATAGTTGTAAAAGCTCAGTATTCAGACAGGCGTTTAGGTTCAGAAAATTATAACCTTTCAACTTTACAATTTACAGGAAAGAAACAACACGATAGAACATTTTCAACAGGAATAGGATTCAAATTTTAAATATAAATAAAACCAAATATCATGAAAAGAACCATATTATTTTTAAACTTAATTGCACTTATAAGTTTTACAAGTTGTAGTGACAATGATTCAAGTACAGAAGTTGTAGACCCGAATGCTACTTTGTATACTCAAGTATTAACTAACGTATCAATATCTGTAATTACAGAAACGTATAACAGTTTATATACAAATTCAGAAACTTTAGAAACAGCTGTTGTAAACTTAACAATAGGTAATGAAACAGCTTTGCAAGCAGTAAAAGATGCATGGCAAAATACAAGAGCGCCTTGGGAAAAATCTGAAGGTTTTTTATACGGACCAGTTGATACTGATGGTATAGACCCAGCTATCGATTCTTGGCCAGTAGACGTTAATGCTATTAACAACATTTTAAATAGTGGCAACGAAATTACATCAACATTATTAGAAAGTAACAATGAAGCTAGAGGGTTTCATACTATTGAATATTTTATTTGGGGATTAGACGGAGACAAAGCTGCTGCAGATTTAACAGCTAGAGAAATAGAGTATTTAACAGCAGCTACAATAAATCTTAAATCTAAAACTCAAGAGTTGTATTATGGATGGATAGCATCAGAAGGAGATTTTGCTTCTAACTTTATTAATGCAGGTGAATCAGGTTCAATTTATACATCTCAAAAAGGGGCTTTAGCGGAAATTGTAGAAGGACTTGCCATTATTGCTGATGAGGTTGCTAATGGTAAAATTGAAGAGCCACTTAATGGTAATGGAGGAAGTGCAAAACCAGAAGCAGAAGAATCTCGTTTTAGCAATAACTCTAAATTAGATTTTGCTAATAATATTAGAAGCATTCAAAACATATATTTAGGAGATTATAATGGAACTAACGGAAGTGGTATTACTGACGTAGTTGTAACAACAAACACATCTTTAGATACTGAAATTAAAGTAGCTATTTCAGATGCAATTGCTGCTATTGAAGCAATTCCTGGAACATTTACAGATGCTATTGAAAATAACAGAACAGCTGTTGAAAATGCTCAAGCTAAGGTTTTAGCTTTAATTACAGTTTTAGAATCTAGTTTAGTGCCTCACATTAGTAATCTATAAGAATTGAATTTTATTACATACATGTAAAAAATATAAGAAGAGCATTCCTTGAATGTTCTTCTTAATATACAAAAAATAGCGTGAAAAAAATCATCTACAAGTTTAGTTTATATTCCTTTTTGTTCTTTTTTGTAGTGTCTTGTTCAAAAGATAGTAATGACGAGTATATAAGTTTTCCATCATTAGAAGATCGTTTAAATGCGGGAGGAGAAACCACCGTTTTTTTAACGTCTAGTAATGCTTTTAGTACACCTGCTTCAAATTTATCTGCTTCAAATTTAGATATGCATTTAGATGGTGATTTTCAATTTGAAGCAGCTTTTGTTACCTCACCAGCACAGGTAAATGGAGGTATAGGGCCTATTTTTAATAACACTTCATGTGTGTCTTGTCATCCTAAAGATGGAAGAGCAAAATTTCCTGATGATATAAATACTTTAAGCGGATTTTTTCTTAGGTCTAGTGTTCCTGGAGTTACTGAAAATGGAGGGCCAGTTCCTGTACCTAATTTCGGATTACAAATTCAAAATCAGGCTATTTTTGGTTATGAGCCTGAAGCTAAATTTCAAGTTAATTACACCCAAGTTATTGAGACTTTTGCTGATGGTACCCAAATTACTTTACAAAAACCAGAATATTCCCTTGTTGATACTTATATATCAGTTCCAAGTTCAATTTTGTTATCACCAAGATTAGCCCCACCGGTTTTTGGTTTAGGATTATTAGAGGTAATCCCAGAATCTGAAATTTTATTCAATCAAGATATAAACGATATGGATGATGATGGTATTTCTGGTAAAGCTAATTATGTTTATAACCCTATTTCAGGCGAAACTGAAATTGGACGTTTTGGATGGAAAGCTAATACATCAACCATTTTAGAGCAATGCGCTGGAGCATATTTAGGTGATATGGGAATTACAAGTTATGTTTTTCCTCAAGAAACAGGGTACGGACAAACTAATGGTAGTGATGGTTTAGAAGATGATCCTGAAATTACAGAAGATATTTTGAATCAAGTTGCATTTTATTGTAAAACCATCGGCGTTCCTGCATCAAGAAATTTAGATGATGATTCTGTTAAAAGAGGCGCTCAAATTTTTGAAAATATAGAATGTACTAAATGTCATATACCGAGTATGGTAACGGGTTCTAGTTCAATTTCAGAGATTTCAAATCAAACCATATTTCCTTATACAGATATGCTTTTACATGATATGGGGGAAGGGTTAGCAGATAACAGACCCGATTTTTTAGCTGAAGGAAATGAGTGGAAAACAAGACCACTTTGGGGAATTGGTTTAACACAGGTTGTTAATGGACACACCGATTTTTTACATGATGGAAGAGCAAAAAATATTACTGAAGCTATTTTATGGCATGCAGGAGAGGCTTTAAATTCTAAAAATCAGTTTAAAAATCTATCTACAAAAGATAGAACCGATTTACTGAGTTTTGTTAATTCTTTATAGGAAACTCAAATTTAATCTGTTTTATAATCTATCAATTTTCTTGGGCCTTCAAGAAGTGCTTTTACTATTTGTAGTGTGCCATCTTCTTTAGTGGCAATTTGCCATTTAATTAATGAGATTTCACCATTTTCAATTTCAATACCTGTAATACTTCGTGGATGTACACAGCTACCATCATTAAAAAAAGCAATATCACCAGGTTCAGGAAAACGAGGTCTATGAGTATGTCCAACAATAGTTAGTAAATTGTTGTTTTCACTAATCCATTTTTTTGTTCTTCGTTCTACTTTAATAAGTTCTTTGTAGTTTTTTGCAGGACTTGTAGGGTCTGCTATTCCCATAACGTTTAATGGTTTCCAAAGAACCCGTACCATAAAGCGACTCCATTTCCAGAATAAGTAATTCCACCAATCGGCTTGATGCCCATGTGTTAAAAATACTTCTTGTTCTGTTTCGCAATGTTTTAAAATAATGCCTTCATGGTATTTAATGTCTCCAAAAAGTTCAACATCTTCACCAACTTTAGGGTCGAAATAAGTTGATAAGTTCTTTTTTACATAATCTGGATTTCTGTAAACCATATCATGGTTTCCCCAAATCATGTGTAATCTATTGGCTTTATGAAATAATTTCATAAGCATATATACATTTTTATGTGCATTTAAAATAGAACTAAAAGATATGTTTTCCCATAATTCATCACCATCACCAACTTCACAATATTGAAAACCTTCATCATAATAATGTTTTAAGGCATGAAAATAAATGTTTCTGTTATTGGCAAAATCATCAGCAAAACTATTATCACCACGATGGCAATCGCTAAATAAAATGAATTTACTATCATTATCAAAGTCGATAATTTTAGCGTGTTTATAAGCGTTATCTAATCTTTTTTTTGATGAAACATTCATAATTAAAATATTATATATGTAGATAGAAACTTAATGAATGTCGCATATGTCCTTTGAAAAACATTAAATTTAAGCATATGAAAACATAAAGTAAATGTAAACAAAAAGCGTTTCAAATTGAAACGCTTTTTACGGATTTACAAAAATTACTATTTAATTTATTTATAATACAAAGGATCGGCGCCTATGGTCCCTACTAGACGATTTATATAATCGTTAGACTTGACCTCATTATAGCGTTCTTTTACAGATTGTAATCGGTCTTCAATTTTCATTTCAGAAACTAAAGCGTCATTGTTTGGGTTTGTCATAAATGCTTCTAAATATGCTATTTGAGAATCGTAAAAACAAATATCTTTTTGCTGTTTTAATGCCAATCTTGCTTTATACCAATCACTATTAATTACATAGTCTCTATCAAAATATTTTCTTAATTCTGGATTGCTAATATTTTTTCCTTCATAAGAACCATAAGTCATAATGTGTAATAATATTTTTAATGGCGGAATAGCAGATTCAATACTACCATCTTCAAAATAACTTTTTGCAACTTTTTCTTGAGCTTCAACAATATTATTAATACCATCTACATAATCTTCTAAACCTTGTAATTCTGGTTTTAACATTTTTTCATTAAAAACAGCAGTAGGCTCATCAAATAAACGGTTTAAACATCTTAGTGAGAATGTTTTGGTAATTCTGTATCCTAAACGACTCGCAAAAACAGTTTTTCCGTTATGTTCAAAATCTTCAATTTTTTCTAAAGCTCCATTTTGTATTAATTTTTTTGGATCTCTATCTTCTGGTTCTAAACGTGCCCAAATTTCAGGAATTAATAAACTAATATCATGATCAACTTTATTTTCACCACCAACATAACCTGCCGCTGTACTAAAAGCATCAGATTCTGTTAAGATATGTGATAATAATGCATTGTTTAAATCTGTAGTTGGAGTTAGCATGTTAAAAGGGCTTTTTGTTAAAGCACCTTCTGATCCTGCGCCTGTAGTTGATGGCGATTTACCTGTTAAGCTACAAATAAAATCCATAAACAATTCAGGTGTTTCTTGGTAATGAATGGGGTTATATACCGCTAACGGAAGAATGCCTGCTTTTCTATCGGCTGGATTATTTCTTCTGCCCGGTAATACCGCATTTACAACTTGAATTAATGGTTCGTTTGATGGGATTTTTCTAAATAAACGCGTCCCTATTTCACCTAAATAACTTTCTTTAGTTTCTTCAATATTTACATTACGTTCTAAATAACGTGGGTTTTTTGTTGGTTCTCCATCAACAATTCTTGTGTGCGATGGTAAAGCAAAATATTCGTCGTCGTTTGGACTTTCAATTATGCTTATAATTAAATCTTTTACTGGTTGGGTATACTTATCAAAATTAATGGTGTCTTCATAAATTTCAATAGCATCTTTCTTTTTGAGTAATTCGTAATTAGTTAAATATGTATTGTCTGAAACAATATCTCTTTCAGCATTTTTGTCATAGCCTCTTACAATAGCTTCGTCAGGTCTTTGGAACAAGTAAGATTCACAATTAGCGACAACTTTTAAACTTTTGTTTTGAAATTTCGGACTTAAATATTTAAACCTTTCTCGCGGAATTGTTATCGAAGCAGAAATATCATCTTCTGTTTGAATTTTTATACTTGCAGAAAAATCAGATCGTAATTTATTTAATAACCAATTTCCTGTTTGATTAAAACCAATTCTAACATAACTACCTACAACTGGTGTGTTGTGGTATAGTAATCCAGTGCCTTTTTTACCGTTTATGAATTCTACAGACATACAGTCTTTCCAGTTCAAATCAGAGTGATCTTGACGATAAAGTCTTTTTACAAACAACACTAAAGATCGAATATGTACAGGTATATTTGTTACAAATTTGTTGTATTCATCTGTATTTCTATCAGAAGGGGTTAGTAACTTTACAGCAGAACCTAATGTTCTTCCCTTACTCAAAAATGATCTTGAAGGCGGTAAAGAAGCATCAAAATTTTTCCAACGTTTTGTGTAATTGTATTCTATAATTTCATCTGCTTTTTTAAAATCTTCATCAATATCTCTTATGTTAAATGTGCTATAAGTAATAGCGTTTAACATAGATTTTGAAATTTCAGATTTACCACCACCCGATACAGTACAGGGTTTATGACAAAAAACGCCTTCTGCAAAGGTGTTTACAATACGCCATAAAGGAATTGCAGGATGTTTTTCTAATGTGAATTTGTTTCCTGTTGGGTGAACATATTTCTTTTTAGGTGAAAGCACTAGTTTTTGCTCTTTTCCTTTATGTGTCCAAGTAATACTATTGGTATTTGTATTGATGTATGCCGATTCTGGAATATAAATGATATGAGGATATTTTTTATCTACAGCATAATACTCAGGCTTAACATCAATTCTGTCGCCTAGTAAATTTTTAACATCTTCAAAAGTGAATTTGTTACCATGTTTTTTAGAAAAAGTAACACCATCAACAATGTCACCCATAACACCTCTAGGGTATGCAATGGCACCTCCAGAATGTTCTTCTTCAACCAATCCAAATAAATTAGCAGAATAGCTTATTTGGGTTTTAATTTCTTTTTTAGAGTATCCGTAATAGTTATCTGCAATAATAGTTACTACAACACCTTTATCATCTCTACAAGTAATTTTGAATGCCATTCCATCATTATACAACTCATCGTCATTTTTCCAACACATGCCATCTTTTTTCTGGCGGTCTGTGGCTTCATCAAAATGAGGTAAGCCTACATCTTTCTTTTTTAAGGTTCTTAATTGTGGTGCTAAAATAATACATCCTGTATGACCTGTCCAGTGTTCCGTATCTAATGCCGCATCGTTTTGAGCTAGATTAGGATTGCCAGCATTTCCAAAAATAGATTCAACAAAATCTAAATTACTTACTAAACTCCCAGGAGCAAAAAAACGGACTTCTAATGATTTTTTTGAAATGATTCCTTTTACCTCTGGACAAACCATGGGTCTTAGCAACATGGATACCATTGTTTTTGCCTGTGTTTCTTGATTGGCAGTAAAGGGTAATGTTTTTAATTCATCTGATGGAGTGAAAGCAGCATTTAAGAAATGTGCAAAAGCAATTCTCGGCACTTCTTTTTTGTCTAAAGGTACAGGTAAAGGGCCTTCTACAATATGAAAGGTGCCTTTTGTTGTTCTTTTATCGTGTAGTGGATTATTTAAAATTCCTTGTTTTATTCTATGTGAAGTAACATTATCACTTTTAAATGAATTTCCGTTAGGAGGTAAGCTAACTTCTCTTGCATGTCCGCTTTTAGATAAAATGAGCGTATTGTTTGGTAATACATAAGATTTGTTTATCGAAACATCTTTTAAATAGTCATTTAAAAAATTTTGAATCCTAGAATCTACTGGGGAAAGATGATTAGCTAAAAGCCTTGATTTTTCCCGAATGCTTTTTATCAAACCACTTGTTAGTGCTTCAAATTTTGGATCACAAAATTTTTCAGCACTATCTTCTTGGTCTCTATATATAGGCTGACCTAATGAAGCTAATTGTAAATTAATAAATTGAACAATATCTTTTCTAGTTTCTGTATTTGCCATAATTTTGTATTATCAATAAAATGCAATCGATTACATTTGGTATAATGTACAAATATAAAGAGAGAATTTTTTATAAAACCTGTCAAATATCAGAAATTATTAAAATTTAAATAATAAAGTGTATTATGCTAAAAATATTGATTATTTGAAGGCGTTTAGTCCCGTTATATCTAACCCTGTAATAAGTAAATGAATATCGTGGGTACCTTCGTAGGTAATTACACTTTCAAGATTCATAGAGTGTCGCATAATACTATACTCGCCTGTTATACCCATACCTCCTAACATTTGACGTGCTTCTCTGGCTATATTTATAGCCATATCAACATTATTACGTTTAGCCATTGATATTTGAGCAGACGTTGCTTTATCATTGTTGCGTAAAACACCTAAGCGCCAAGTTAAAAGTTGTGCTTTGGTAATTTCGGTAATCATTTCAGCAAGTTTTTTTTGTTGTAATTGAAATTGTCCAATAGGTTTTCCAAACTGGATACGTTCTTTGCTGTAGCGTAAAGCCGTATCATAACAATCCATAGCAGCGCCAATAGCTCCCCATGCAATACCATAACGGGCAGAATCTAAACATCCTAAAGGAGCGCCTAAACCAGATTTGTTAGGTAATAAATTTTCTTTTGGTACTTTAACATTATCAAAAATGAGTTCGCCAGTTGCACTTGCCCGTAGCGACCACTTGTTATGTGTTTCTGGCGTGGTAAAACCTTCCATGCCACGTTCTACTAATAAACCATGAATACGTCCACTTTCATCTTTTGCCCAAACTACAGCAACCTGAGCAAAAGGAGCATTGCTAATCCACATTTTGGCACCATTTAATAAATAGTGGTCGCCCATATCTTTAAAATTAGTAACCATGCCACTTGGGTTGCTGCCATGATCGGGTTCGGTTAAACCAAAGCAACCTATCCATTTGCCACTAGCTAATTTTGGTAAATATTTTTGACGTTGTGCTTCGTTGCCATATTTCCAAATAGGATACATAACTAAACTAGATTGTACAGAAGCTGTACTACGAATACCAGAATCTCCTCGTTCTATTTCTTGCATTATTAAACCATAGGAAATTTGATCTAACCCAGCGCCACCATACTCCATAGGGATGTATGGGCCAAATGCACCAATGTCTGCTAAACCATTTATAATTTGTGTTGGAAACTCTGCTTTTTGAGCATAGTCTTCTATAATTGGAGAGACTTCGCGTTTCACCCATTCGCGTGCAGCATCACGAATTAATTTATGCTCATCAGTTAATAATTCGTCAAGATTATAATAATCTGGTGCTTCAAATAAATCTGGTTTCATGTGTTTATAATTATTGTTTTTTATCGGTCACATGCAACATTCATTTAATCATTTCCTTGAGTATCGAAAATTTAGTTATGAATGTTTCATATAGATTAAATTAAAAGGTTTTAATAGAATAAAGTAAAAGCCTTATTGTTTTTAAGGATTTATCATTTTATTCTCTCAAATTTAATTAATCTTTATCGATTTAGTTACATTTTTAAATAAAAATCTTTGGTGAGGTTTATGTAATCTTCAGTGTATTGATGGCGCTCTGTTTCAATAATTAACTCATTAATGTTTATATCGCTTTCGCGGAAAGAGAATTCTAAAAGGCTTCTTTTAATTTCTGAATTTGGATTGCCTTTAACACGAAGTATTTTGTTAGGTGAAAGGTGGTGTTTTGAAGCTATTTGAATAAAGGAAGTTTCTTCTTTAAAAGGAATGATGACTGAAAATATACCGCTTTCAGACAATAATTTTGAAACACTCTCCATTAAGTGTTCAAAAGGCATCGCATCGGTAAATCTCGCCAAGTTACGTTGTGTATTTTCAGATTTAAAATCTTCTGAGTAAAACGGCGGATTTGAAATAATGAGATCGTATTTGTCTTCAATCTCTTCTACAAATGCTTCAAGTGGAGTATGATAGCAAAAAAGACGGTCTCCCCAAGGAGATTGTTCAAAATTATCAACACATTGTTCGTAGGTGCTATCATCAATTTCAACGGCATCAATTAGCTCTGCAAAGCAACGTTGTGCTAGCATAAGAGATAATATACCTGTTCCTGCACCAATATCTAAAATAGAAAAAGGATTGTTTTCAATAGATACCCAAGCTCCAAGTAGTACGCCGTCGGTACCAATTTTCATAGCACATTGATCTTGGCTTATTTCGAATTGTTTGAAAACAAAAGGTTTTTTAGACATGAATTTTTTTTGTAAATTAGGCAATAGTATAAATAAAATGTTAAAATTGAATAAACTATGTTAAATAATATACTATCGACATCCAAATAGGGTTATAATAAACGTATATATTAATAGTTTAATTATAAAAACGCATAAATGGTTTGGGAGTAAAGCGATACGATAAAGTTTTAATGAAATTGAATGATTTGTTTTTAATGAATCAGCAAGTGGGAAAAATATTTTCAAGAATACAAGACGATGTTGTTGACGGGAATTTAAAATCTTTTTTTAAAGAAAAAGAGCTTGAAAGAAATGAATTTTGTAAGATGTTACAGAATGAATCAAAGAAACTTGAAACAAAGGTAGATAGCTCAATAATGTTGCAAAGAAGAAATCATCTTACAGAGTTGAGTTTCAAAAATTTACTGCGTTATGATAAGAATATTGATTTATTTTTACAAGTTAATAACATCATGCAATTTAGTCTTGAAAAATATAACGACTTGTTGATGGAAATGAATATGTCTTTACCACTTTGTAAACTCTTAGTTAAACAACGAGATAGCATTCAATCTTCATCGTTTTTAATAGAAAGAGAAGCAGACGCTATGGGTTTCGCTTAATATTTTATTCTAAATATAAGTCAATTAACCCTTCAGGAGTATTTACTAAAACGGTTTTATTTGCTCTATCAATTTTAACTATAAAATCATCATTCATAGGAATTAAAATTTCAATACCATCTCTGTCTATTTCAAAAAGCGATTGTGCTGTAGAGTCGTTAATAGCTTTTATAATACCTACTTTTCCAAAATTCACATCTTCAATTGAAAAGTTAATCACTTCATGAAAGTAAAACTTATTACCTTCTAGTTTAGGTAGTAGATCTAAGGGTAAATATAAACCAGATTTCATAATGGCATCGGCATCGGCTTCTTCCTCTACATCTTCAAATTTTATACGAAGCAATTCTGATTTGTGTAATTGTGAGCTTTCAACAAAAAAAGGAACAAGGTTATTTCTTAGTTCTAAAAAAATAGCATCTAAGTTTTCGTAAAGTTCTGGTTGGTCAGTGTCTAGTTTAGCTAAAACTTCTCCTTTAAAACTGTATTTCTTTACAATTTTACCTAAGTAAAAACAATCTTCTTTTTTCATTGAAAAAACATTTTTGTCATTCCCGAGAAGGCGGGAATTTATTTTGGTTTTATCTAAAAGTTAATTAGATTCCCATCTTCATGGGAATTATTTAACCAAACTCCTAAAAAGTTTGGTTAAATAAAAAACTCCGATATAAATACCGGAGTTTAAAAGTATAAAAAAATATTTTTTTATTCTTCTTCGTTTGATGCTTCTGCTTCAACTTCAGGAGTAGCTTCTTCAGCAACTTCCTCTTCTACAACAGGAACAGCGGCAGCAATTCTTGCTTCATTAACTGCTTTTTCAGCAGCAAATGCATCAGCTTTCGCTTTCGCTTCAGCTTCAGATAAACCATCAGTTTTAGCTTGTACTTTACCTTCTTTTTCTTCTAACCAAGCTGTGAATTTAGCTTCAGCTTGCTCTTCAGTTAAAGCACCTTTTCTAACACCACCTGCAAGGTGATTTTTTAGTAAAGCTCCTTTGTAAGATAAAAGTGTTTTTGCAGTATCTGTTGGTTGTGCACCATTTTGCAACCATGTTACAGCTCCATCAACGTTTAATTCAACAGTTGCTGGGTTTGTGTTTGGATTGTAGATACCTAATTTTTCTAAGTATTTACCGTCTCTTTTTGAACGTGCATCAGCTGCAACGATCCAGTAAAAAGGTTTCCCTTTTTTACCATGTCTTTGTAATCTAATCTTTACTGGCATAATAATTAATTATTTGAGGTTCTCGACCTCGGTTATTAATGAGGGCGCAAAGATACTATATTTTTTATTACAAACATTTTTTTTAATGAATTTAGTATAATCTGTAAATTATATTTTAGTAGTTGTTATTAAAGGAGAATGATTCTATATTCATTTTAAAAAGAGTCTATCAATATTATATAGATAGACTCTTTTTCTTTTTTGTTAATGATCTATTCGATGACAAGTTTTTTTGTCATTACTGTGTTTTCTAATAGTACTTTTATAAAATACAACCCTTTTTCTATGCTTTGTATTTTAATGGTCTTGTTAAATATTCCAGTTTCTCCATTGCCTAAGTTTACATACATTACTTGTTTTCCTGTTATGGAATATATATAAACAATAATATTTTGTGATTTTTTCTTAAGTTTAAATTGAATATTTAATTTATTTCCATTTAATGGGTTAGGAAAAATGGTGAATGTTTTATTGCTAATATTGCTATTACTAATAGATTTTACTTTTGTGGTTTTAGCACTATTATTAAGTACAATGGTAAATGTTTGTGTGCTTTCGCAAGTACTGTTATTAGTATAAGTAGCAATATAATTTCCTGATTGACTGTTGCTTATTGTTATTTCTCGTGTGGAAGCAGAATAGCCGTTTGGACCACTCCAACTCCATGAGCCTGCAGTTGTAGGTTGTGGACCGAATTTTATCGTTTGACCAATATTAATTGAAGCTGTTGAGCCTTGACTCCACGATCCACCGTCAATTTGAAGATATGGAATGATTGTTGTTGGTACGCACCCAGTAGTCGTTGTACTAATCGCACTTGAATTTATAATAGTCCCATCCGTACTTGTTGCTTTAATCCAGTAATAATAGGTAGTTCCGCTTGTTACTGTATTGTCTGTATAGTTATTACCATTTACAGCCCCAGCTATCATTATACGTCCATTTGGGTCGGGGTCTGTATCTCTAAAAATATCTTGGTGATCTAGAGTAATATTAATTAGTGCCCAATTAAGATTAACATAATCATTACCTGTAGTTGTGGATAATGAAACGCTTTGTTCAGAAGGAGTTTCAGTAATAATAGTTAAAACAGGTGTGTTTGATCCGTTTTCCTTCGAATAGAAATCGATACCTGTATCGTTGTTTGAAACAGGGTCGTTAACGCATAAACTTGCGGTTTTATCACCTGTGTATTCTGAGTTAATATATGAAGTGATATCCCATTCCACATAGGCACCGTTAGATGTGATATTAAGATTTGAAAGTTCACTTCCATAAGAAGGTTTGTTGTTCCATGTTATATCTGTTTCACTCCAACTATCATTGGAAAGCGCATATACTGAACGGGTACTTGCAGAGGATAGACTTTTTGTAAAGAGTTTTAGTTTAGCCGAAGTTATTGAACCTGAAACACCACTCAAATCAAATTTCAGATAGGCATATCTGTCTGTTGAACTTGTTTTTGTTATCATTGAAGTAGTTGTTCCATAATTTGTTGTTGAAGCTCCACCGTTTACGTATGTATCAGCAACTGGAGTTAAATTAGTGCTTATATTTGTAGTTGGTAGGACGTATAAAAGGGCATCAGCAATAAAAGGATCTCCCCATCCATTACGAGAATTAGCCGGAACCATAATGTTGCCCATAGCATCTGCTACTTGTTTGGTATATGGAGCTGTTATGTCTAAACGTTTATAGGCTCGGTACACCAAGTTGCATACACTACCTTGTTCAGTAGGTGTCCCACGGCTAGTTGATGATATTTGTGACCATGGTCCCCATCCTGCACGGCAACGGTAGACAGTAGTGTTATAGGGTACTGTATTACCAAGATTGTATTTACACCAATATTCAACACCGGTCATCAAACGATTAGAGCCTAGTGTATATGGGTCGTAACCTTGGTTATAAGCTATTTCAGCTAGACCAGACAACATTTCGTATGAAGACCAACTATGCACCTGATCGCGTCCAGACTCAACATTTTGACCATTTGATGCTATGTTTTTATAGAGTGAGTAGTCGTTAGGGCAGCCATCAGTAGAGATAAATGCGTTCCAAGTAGCATCAAATTTGGTTTGATTATCTGTAAACACAGCTATAGCCATGGTAGCAAACATGCATGAAGTACTAAAGTTCGCGCCATCATCAGGGCTAAAACCATCTATAGCGGGCAGAAATATATTTGTTAACATATCTTTGGTTCTCGTAATATCTGCACTTGCCCAACCTGAATCAACACCACTATTAGCAAGAATTTCTCCCGCCATTGCCCAAAGTGGACCTTGAATTCCAACAAGAAGTTGTACATCAGCGCCGCCAACAGATGTTAGTGTGCTTGACCAAGCGTTGGCAATATTTATGGCATTGGAGGCATAGGTAGAATTGCCTGTGATGTACCATAATAATGACTGGACATAACATGCCTGAGCATCCTTTCCATGCTGGACCCAGCCAGTAGTATTGTCTGAACCACGATAAATTGCAGAGAATGGCCCTTGAATGGAATAGCTTAGACTGCCTGCTGGAGTTGCTTTTAAAGCGTCTAGGGAAGATTTCCAGGGTTCGATCGTTTGGTTGTTTTTTATCAAATCCAAATCGGCCTTTGTACTCAATATGCCAGGGTGGTTAAAGCTATTTGTAATTAAGATATTGGGTTGGTTAACTGCATTGGCTTTGTTAAATAGCCCTATGCTAATCATTGTCATAATAAAAATAAATATGTTTCTCATCTTATCAAAATGGGTTAGTTGGTTTATTAAAATATTTCCTAGACTTAGTATAATGTAGTTTTTGGGAAATATTTGTAAATTATAGACCAAATACTATAAATTATACTCCATATTCTTGTTTTGCAGGGGTTTATGAGTCTGTGTAGATTAAAAACAATATAAATAATGCAATAATTCTGAGAATTATAAAACATGATTATTGGTAAAATTTGATTGTTTTGATATTTTAAGCAGAAATTCAAGCGTGGGTAATTGGTTGATTTCGCAGGAAATCAATTAATTACAGAAATATGTGTTATTACAATATTATTTTTTTAGAACTTAATAAGTCTAAAATGTGTTTTTAAAACAATAAGCAAACAGGAGTAGGAGCTTTATAGTCTTTTATAAATTCTAGGGTTCCAGTGTTTTTATCTACTTTAAAAATAGAAATATTATTACTTTTTTTATTGGCTACTAGTAAAAATCTCCCTGTAGGATCTAGCGTAAAATTTCTTGGCCAATCGCCATGAACAGAAATATTTTGAATTTTATCTAAAGTACCAGTTTGTGTGTTTCGTTTAAAAACTGCAATGGAATTTTCACCTCGATTAGAACCGTATAAAAAACGTTCGTCTTTTGATAAATGAATGTCTGCACAAGAATTCTCGCCTTTATAATTTTTATCTAAAGTAGAATCTTCATCAATTTGTTCAAAACCAGAATCTGTTCTTTTTACTGAAGTAATAGAGCTTCCGTATTCATTAATTATATAAATAAATTGCCCGCTGTTTGTTAAGGAAAAATGCCTTGGACCAGGATTTCCCGTCGGCTCTATAATAGCAGATGTTTTTAGTTGGTATTCATTGTTTTTTAGTTTATATTGATAAACGGCATTTCTTCCTAAATCAGAAACAAATAAATCCTCTTTATAAAATTGTGCTGAATGTGCGTGCGATTTTTGGTCTTCAGAATTATGATTAAAAACTTGAGATGCTGTGTTGAGGCTTCCATCATCATTAATATCAAATAAAGAAAAAGTGCCGCCCCCATAATTTGAAACTACAGCTTTATTTCCCAATTTGTTTATAGAAACATGGCAAGGGCCATTACCGTTACTGCTTTCAGAATTTATAAATTCTAGCGAACCGTTTTCATTAACTTTAAAAGCGGTTATAGCACTTGTTTCTCCTTCTCCAACAGCATAGAGGTGTTTTTTATTTGGAGAAAAGGTTATAAAAGAAGGATTTTTAGTTTTTATAGCTAATTGCATGTTACTAAGCTCTCCTGTGTCTGTATTAAACAGCATTTTGTATATGCCTTCACTGTCTCCATTGGTATAAGTCCCAATATATAAAAAGGTGGTTGTGTTTTCATTTTTACAATTAAAGAGAAACAAGGTAAGTGAAAAAAGGCATAATTTAAGCTTCATAATAAAATTTTTAGTGAATGTTTAAAAATAGAATAATTATAATAATTTTCACTATAAAAGCAGAATTGATTTTTGTTTAAAACTCTTTATAACTTCGCTTTTAAAAAGGTGAATTTCTATGTATTTTTATTGGCTAAGTTTCGTTTTTTTAAATGACTTAGCGACAAACATCTAAATTTTAAAAATGTACTTAATTTTCGATACAGAAACTACTGGATTGCCTAAGCGTTGGGACGCGCCTATTACCGATACCGATAATTGGCCGCGTTGTATACAAATAGCATGGCAGTTGCATGACGACATGGGTAACTGTGTTGAAAATCAGGACTATTTGGTGAAACCAGATGGGTTTAATATCCCCTATGATGCTGAGAAAATTCATGGTATTTCAACCGAATTGGCACAAGAACAAGGTATCCCTTTAGCTGAGGTTTTAGAAAAGTTTAATGAAGCTTTAGGTAAAACGAAGTTTGTGGTTGGGCAAAATGTAAAGTTCGATCTTAATATTATGGGTGCTGAGTTTGTACGTGGTAATGTTGAAAACCAATTACAAGAATTACCTGTTTTAGATACCTGTACAGAGCATACAGCAAGTTTATGTGAAATTCCAGGAGGGCGTTATGGGAAGTTTAAATTGCCAACATTATCAGAGTTGCATGAGTATTTATTTAACGTAGGTTTTGCAGAAGCTCATAATGCAACTGCCGATGTAGAGGCTACAACGCGTTGCTTTTTTGAGTTATTACGTTTGGGTGAATATACCAAAGAACAATTAGATGTTGAACCTGATTATTTTGAGAATTTTAAAGAAGCCAACCCTAGTACGATTCAGCTTATAGGATTAAAACATATTAATCTTAAACGTGAAAGTGCTAAAATTCTTGAACGATTAAAAAAAGCTGAAGGAAGTCAAATTTCTTCCGAAGAAATTAAGCAAAATATATCGGAGTTAGCCGATGTAGATTTTGTGCATCTTCATAATCATTCACAATTTTCGGTATTACAATCTACTATGGGAGTTGCCGATATTGTTTCGGTGGCCGCCGAATATAATATGGAAGCGGTGGCGCTAACCGATCATGCGAATATGATGGGAGCGTTTCATTTTGTAAATGCAGTAAATAAACATAATAGTGGTGTTAAAGCCAAAATTGCAGCAGCAGAAGAGGCCGGAACAACGGTTACGGTTAAAGAAATGAAACCCATTATTGGCTGTGAATTTTTTGTTTGTGAAAATCATTTAGATAAATCTAGAAAAGATAACGGCTATCAAATTGTATTCTTAGCAAAAAATAAAAATGGGTATCATAATCTGGCAAAATTATCGTCGCATGCCTTTGTAAATGGGTTTTATTATTTACCTAGAATTGATAAAAAATTAATTGAAGAATATAAAGAAGATTTAATTGTATTAACAGGAAATTTATATGGTGAAGTGCCTAGTAAAATCCTGAATATTGGTGAAAATCAAGCTGAAGAAGCACTCATCTGGTGGAAAGAACAATTTGGGGACGATTTGTATGTAGAATTGATGCGTCACAATCAAGAAGATGAAAATCGTGTGAATCCAACTTTAATAGCATTAGCTAATAAGCACAATGTTAAGTTGGTGGCTACTAATAATACGTATTACAAAAAACAAGAAGATGCTAATGCACACGATATTTTATTGTGTGTAAAAGATGGTGAAAAACAGGCGACACCTATAGGTCGAGGTCGTGGTTATCGTTACGGGATGCCAAATCAGGAGTATTATTTTAAATCTCCCGATGACATGAAACAATTGTTTAAGGATATTCCTGAAGCCATTTCTAATGTGCAAGAAGTGGTTGATAAAATAGAAGGGTATCAATTAGCGAGAGATGTATTATTACCAGCATTCGATATCCCAGATGAATTTAAACATGAAGATGATTTAGTTGATGGTGGTAAACGAGGTGAAAATGCTTTTTTAAAGCATTTAACTTTTGTAGGTGCTAAAAAACGATATGGTGAAGAACTTTCGGAAGAAGTTGTAGAGCGTCTCGATTTTGAATTAAGTGTTATAGAAAATACAGGCTATCCAGGGTATTTTTTAATTGTAGAAGATTTCATTCGAGAAGCTCGAAACATGGATGTGTCGGTAGGTCCTGGTCGTGGATCGGCAGCAGGATCGGTAGTTGCTTATTGCCTTTGGATTACTAATATAGACCCGCTTAAGTACGATTTGCTTTTTGAGCGTTTCTTAAATCCAGATCGTATCAGTATGCCAGATATCGATATTGATTTTGATGATGAAGGTCGAAGTCGTGTTATGGATTACGTAATCGAAAAATACGGAAGCAATCAAGTAGCACAAATTATTACTTATGGTACTATGGCGGCGAAGTCGTCTATTCGAGATACGGCACGTGTATTAGATTTGCCATTATTTGATGCAGATAGAATAGCAAAGTTGATTCCGACCATGTCTAAACTTGGTAAAATTTTCGGTTTAAGCGAAAAAGATTTAGCGAGTAAGTTTCGTGCTGAAGATTTAGAAAAGGTTAACGAGCTTTTAAATATAGCGGATGGTAAAGATTTACAAGCTGAAACAGTAAATTTAGCAAGAACGCTTGAAGGTTCGGTAAGAAATACAGGAATTCATGCTTGTGGTGTTATTATCACACCCGATGATATTACAAAATTTGTTCCAGTAGCAACGGCTAAAGATTCCGATTTATATGTCACTCAATTTGATAACTCGGTTGTAGAAGATGCTGGGCTATTAAAAATGGATTTCTTGGGATTAAAAACGCTGACTTTAATTAAAGACACCGTTAAAATAGTCAAAGCAAAACATAATATTTTACTCGATCCAGATACGTTTCCTTTAGATGATGAAGAAACCTATGCGTTATTCCAGCGTGGAGAAACAGTAGGCGTGTTCCAATATGAATCTCCCGGAATGCAAAAACACCTCCGTGATTTAAAACCTACGGTGTTTGAAGATTTAATTGCGATGAATGCCTTGTACCGTCCGGGACCTATGGAGTATATTCCAAGTTTTGTTCGCCGTAAGCATGGTGATGAGGAGATTGAGTACGATTTACCAGCCATGGAAGAATACTTAAAGGAAACTTATGGTATTACGGTATATCAAGAGCAGGTGATGTTACTATCTCAAAGTCTTGCAGGATTTACCAAAGGTGAAGCCGATGTATTGCGTAAGGCGATGGGAAAAAAACAAATTGCGGTTCTAGATAAAATGAAGCCAAAGTTTATTGAGCAAGCTAGTGCCAATGGACATGATGCAAAAGTTTTAGAAAAAGTTTGGAAAGATTGGGAAGCCTTTGCGAGTTATGCCTTTAATAAATCGCACTCTACATGTTATGCTTGGATAGCGTACCAAACAGCATATTTAAAAGCGCATTATCCTGCGGAATATATGGCAGCGGTATTGTCTAATAACATGAATGATATTAAGCAAGTTACTTTCTTTATGGAAGAATGCAAGCGTATGAAGCTGCCTGTTTTAGGACCCGATGTTAATGAGAGTTATTATAAGTTCTCAGTAAATAAAGATAATGCAGTTCGTTTTGGAATGGGAGCTATTAAAGGTGTGGGACATGGCGCTGTTATGACCATTGTTGATAATAGAAAAGAAGATGGGAATTATAAATCTATTTTTGATATAGCAAAGCGTATTGATTTGCGTGCTGCTAATAAGAAAGCTTTTGAAAACCTGGCATTAGCAGGTGGGTTTGATTGTTTTGAAGGGACACATAGAGCACAATATTTTCATAGAGAAGGTGATGGCATGACGTTTTTAGAAATGGCCATTAAATATGCACAACGCTATAAAGAAAATGAGAATTCGGCACAAGTAAGTTTATTTGGAGACGCAAGTGATGTGCAAATAGCAGAGCCAGAAGTGCCACCATGCGAAGAATGGGGGACTATGGAGAAATTAGCGCAAGAACGCGAGGTAGTAGGCGTTTATATTTCTGGGCATCCATTAGATGATTTTAAAACGGAGATGAAAACCTTTTGCAATGCAACACTTGCCATGTTTAATAACATAGCGCCTTATGTAAATCGTGAACTTGTTTTTGGTGGTGTAGTAACCGATGTGCAACATCGTGTAAGTAAGCAAGGAAAAGGATGGGCCTTATTTACTGTTGAAGATTATACCGATAGTTATGAATTTAGAATTTTTGGAGAGGAGTATTTAAAGTTTAGACATTTTTTAATGCAGAATAATTTCGTGTATGTTAAAACATTTATTCGAGATGGTTGGGTAAATAAAGATACAGGGAAAAAGAGTGATCCACGAATGCAGTTTAATAATTTTCAATTGTTGCATGATGTGATGGAGCATTATGCTAAAAAATTGTCTATACAAGTTGATATTAAAGATTTAGATGAACAAAAAATAATAGCTTTAAAAGAGTTGATTAACATGCATCCTGGAAACCAAATGCTTAATTTTTTAGTTTACGATACTAAGGAAAAAATAAAATTAAGTATGCCAAGTAGAAAACAAAAGGTAAAAGTGTCTCAAGAGCTTTTAAATGAATTACAAGAACAGAATGTGGTTTATAAATTAAATTAAAATTTTTAATAATTAGGGTAGGAGATTTGATTGTTTACTTGTTTTATTAATAAATAAGTTAAATTAAAAATTCCCAATTATGAAAAGACTTAAATTGTTATTAGTATTAGTGGCTTTAGGATTTATAGCCTGTGATAATGAAAATGTACCATCAGATGAGATTGCATCATTATCTAATGTAGATTCTGAAATTATTATTGAAGAAGCAGAAAGTGTTTTAGACGATATTTCTATGTATTCAGATAGTTCGTTTGAAATAGAATTAACTTCAAAGACATTAACCTCTTCAAAAGAATCATCAACAACAACAAACGATAAGCGAGGAAGATCTGGTTTCTTTAAAAACTGTACAGATATTATTATTGAGGAGCTAGATGATACTGTTACCACAACCATTACATTTACTGATGCATGTGAAGATTATAACGGAAACATTATATCTGGAACTATTGTTAAAGTGAAAACGATCTCAGATACCAGTAAAGAAAGAACAATCACTATTGAAAACTTATCTATTAATGGTTTTATCATTAATGGAACTAAAACGTATTCCTATGTTTCTAGTAATACTAATGGGAATCCTGAATTAATAAGTTCAATTGATATAACCATTGAAACGGAAGAAGGAACCATTTCTAAAGTAGGAGCTAGAACTATTGAGATTACAGCAGGAGGAGATACAGATACTTGTTATGATGATGAAAAAACAATTACAGGATCCTCTACTTTTACAGATAAAAGCGGTGCAGTTTTTAATGTAGAAATTACTACACCATTAGTAAAGCCAGCAGGATGTAAATACATTGCTTCTGGAATAAAAGAATATACAGCAGAAGCAGGAACAGTTACTGTTGATTTTGGAGATGGTACTTGTGATAATGTTGTAACAAAAACAGCTATAGATGGTACTGTTACAGAAATAATGTTGGGTAGAAAAAGACACCATTAAGAAAGGTAGGCATATTGCCCTAAAAAAGAGCTATCAGAATTTTGATAGCTCTTTTTTGTTTTAAATTTAATTTTTTAATCTTTTTAGAAAGTTTTTTTGAAAACGTCTTTCGTTCAAAGAGTTAGTCATAGATTTAAATTTTAAATTAAGGACGTCGTAAATATTTTATATTTGAAGCGGTATCTTTTTTTACTTTTATTAGCAAAAAACACAAAGCAGATAGCTAGTTTTATGCGCTCAAATATTAAAAATAAGTTGAAACAATATAGCTATAGGCAAAACAAATTGTTAGGGTGTAAGCTTTAAAGTTTTTTTTGACTAATTTTGTGTTATTAAAATTAATTAAAAACATATTAAAATATAAATATTATGGCATTAGAAATAACAGATGCGACGTTTGAAGAAACAGTACTAAAGAGTGATAAACCTGTATTAGTTGATTTTTGGGCAGCTTGGTGTGGACCATGTAGAATGGTTGGGCCAATTATTGAACAAATTAGTGAAGAATATGATGGTAAAGCTGTAGTTGGTAAAGTAGATGTGGATGCAAATCAAGAGTTTGCTGCTAAATATGGTGTACGTAATATTCCTACTGTTTTAGTTTTTCAAAATGGAGAAGTTGTTGGAAGACAAGTTGGTGTAGCGCCTAAAAATGCATATACAGATGCTATTGACGGCCTTTTATAAAAGTTAAATAAAAAGAAAATTGAAAAGGTTTGCCATATTGGTAAACCTTTTTTTATTTTAGATAAAAATTAAATAAAAAATGAGTGATAAAATAAAAGCACAAGATGCTATTGATAGCAAATTATTAGAGCAACGTAAGATTTTTTTATGGGGGCAAGTAGATGATAAATCTGCTAAACACGTTATCGATAGATTGATGTATTTAGATACGTTGAATAATTTTGATATTCATTTGTATATTAACAGCCCTGGGGGTTATGTTACTTCTGGATTTGCAATTTACGATTGTATAAAATCTTTAAACAGTCAAGTGTCTACAATATGTACTGGTTTTGCTGCGTCTATGGGTTCTCTTATATTGTCTGCTGGTGAAAAAGGAAAACGTTTTATACAGCCTCATGCACGAGTTATGATTCACCAGCCTAGTGGTGGAGCCAGAGGACAGGCAAGTGATATTGAAATTACAGCTAAAGAAATTGTAATTACAAAAGAATTAAGTGCTCAAATATTAGCTGATAATTGCGGGCAAACCTTTGATAAAATAATGAAAGATTTTAATCGCGACCATTGGATGGGTGCTCAAGAATCTGTTGCTTATGGTATTGTTGATGGTGTTTTATAGAATATTTTAAAAGTAAATATATAAAGGCATGGTTTACTACTATGCCTTTTAATTTCTATACCTATTAGTTGTTTGAAATGAAACATGTTTTAATATTTTTATTGAGTTTGTTTTTAATTGTTTCTTGTAATAAGAAGCCAAAACAAACGTCTTTATTAAGGCCAGGTATTTCTTTAGAGTTAGCTAAATATAGAAAGCAACAAGTCTCGAATGTTGTCTATAATATATCATTTAAAATACCTAAAAGTAAAGCGAAAAAAATTAGCTCTCTATTAGATTTAAATTTAGAAATCAATAATTTAGAGCATCCGTTGTATTTAGATTTTAATGAAGATAGTTCGCGTATTAAAAGTGTTTTAGTCAATGCGAAGCAAATTTCTGTTAACCATCAGCAAGAGCATCTCATTATAGATTCTAAATATTTAAAACAAGGATCAAATAGTATAAGTATTCAATTTGATGCGGGTGAGTTATCACTCAATAGAAACGATGAGTACTTGTACACGCTTTTAGTACCAGACAGAGCGAGCACGTTGTTTCCTTGTTTCGATCAGCCCAATATAAAAGCAAATTATATATTAGACATTACCGCTCCAAAAGATTGGAAAGTACTATGTGGTGCTTCTGTAGATTTTAAAGAAGATAAAGAAGATTTTATTAGATATCAGTTTAAAAAATCTGATAAAATGAGTACTTATTTGTTTTCGTTTGTAGCTGGTGTATTTAATGAAACTGATAAGCAATTAGGTGATTTAAATATGCATCTACTTTATCGTGAAAATGACGAAGAAAAAATAGAAGCAAGTACCAGTGAAATTTTTAAACTTCATAATGAGTCTGTCTTGTTTTTAGAAAATTATACACAGTATAAATTTCCGTTTCAAAAATTAGATTTTGCAGCCATACCAGGATTTCAGTATGGTGGTATGGAACATGTGGGCGCTATACAGTATCGTGAATCGTCTTTATTTTTAGATGATAAAGCAACGCAAAACCAGAAATTAAATCGTTGTAAATTAATTGCTCATGAAACGGCACATATGTGGTTTGGCGATTTAGTAACCATGAATTGGTTTGATGATGTGTGGTTAAAAGAGGTGTTTGCAAATTTTTTAGCAGATAAAGTAACTAGTAAATCGTTTCCCGATGTCAATCATGAGTTAAATTTTATGAATGCACATTACGGAGGTGCTTATAGTGAAGACAGAACCAAAGGCGCTACACCAATAAAACAGCAATTAGATAATTTAAAAAATGCTGGCACGCTTTACGGGCGTATTATATATAATAAAGCTCCGATAATGATGCGTCAATTAGAAGCTTTAGTAGGAGCAGAGTCTTTTAGAAAAGGGATGCGCAATTATATAAAAGCCTATGCTTATGGTAATGCTGATTGGGATGATTTAATAACCCTATTAGATGCAGAAGCCAAAGAAGATTTAAAAAAATGGAGTGCCGTGTGGGTACATGAGTCTGGAAGACCTATTATCTCAGATGCCATTACTTATAAAGATGATAAAATTGATCATTTTGAGATTTCTCAAAAGGCAGAAGATGGAAGTGCTCATATTTGGCCTCAAATTTTTAAAATAGGCTTTGTGTATAAAGATAGTGTAAAAGTGGTTTCTGTAAAGTTAAATAAGCAAACACAGGCTTTAAATACACTTGTTGGCTTACAAAAACCAGAATCTATTATATATAATTACGATGCCTTTGGTTACGGCGTGTTTCCTATTGATAATTTAAATATTAATGAGATTCCAAATATAAAAGACGATTTAGCTAGAGGGTATAGCTATATTAATTTATATGAAAACGTACTATCTGCAAATATAGCACCTCAAAAAGCTTTAAATGTTTTAATAAAAGGTATTGTTTCAGAAAAAGAAGAACTCATTTTAAATAATATTATAGGCAAAACAGCTTCTGTTTTTTGGAATTTTATTTCAGTAGAACAGCGGGTTATTGTGGGAGAAACGCTAGAATCTGTACTAAACAAGCAATTACGAAATCAAGATTTTTCATCTAGCTATAAAAAAACACTTTTTGGTTTATTAAAAAGTATAGCTTATTCTGAAAAAGGGAAAGATCAATTATATCGTATATGGAACAAATCAGAAACCATAAAAGGTTTACATTTAAATGAAAATGATTATACTAGTTTAGCGGCTGCTTTAGCAGTGTATAATCACCCCAAAGCAGATAGTATTTTACAAAGTGCTTTAGAAAGTATATCAAATCCTGATAGAAAAAAACGTTTTGAATTTTTATTACCATCATTATCTCATGATGAAAACATAAGAGACAAATTTATGTTATCTTTAGCTAACGCCGAAAATAGAGAAAAAGAAAGTTGGGTAGTCTCAGCATTGTATAATATAAACCATCCGTTACGTCAAAAATCATCTCAAAAACACTTAAAAATGTGTTTAGATTTGGTTGAAGAAATACAGCTAACTGGCGATATATTTTTTCCTAAATCGTGGCTCAATGCAACGATAGGTAATTACACCTCTGATTATGCATACAAAACACTTGAGCAATTTTTAAGCGATAATCCAAATTTTTCAGAAGTTCTTAAAAATAAGTTTTTACAAGCATCAGACGGGGTTTATAGAGCAAAACTGATAAGAGAAAAACAGTAATGAATTTACAAAACGAACTTAATAAGGCTGAAGGTTTTAAAAACTTAGGATTACTTGCAAAACAAGTAGTAGAAGGATTTATTGCAGGCATGCATAAAAGTCCGTTTCATGGTTTTTCGGCAGAATTTGCCGAACATAAAATATACAATCAAGGAGAAAGTACTCGCCATATGGATTGGAAACTATTTGCTAAAACAGATAAGCTTTATACCAAACGTTATGATGATGAAACTAATTTGCGTTGTCATATCATTATAGATAATAGTAGCTCGATGCATTATCCTGAAATGGATCGTTTTTCTATTACTAATTTAAATAAAATTGCATTTTCAGCCTTGGCAGCAGCAGCATTGATGCAAATTTTAAAAAAACAACGAGATGCTGTTGGTTTAAGTATTTACAGTGATGATTATGATTATTATGCTCCCGAGAAGGGTAGTGAAAGACATCATCAAATGCTTTTAAATCATTTAAGTGAAGCCGTAGTATCAAAACCAGTTAATAAGCAAACAGAGACCTATAAGTATTTGCATGAAATAGCAGAGAAAGTACATAGGCGTTCTATGATTTTTTTATTTACCGATATGTTTCAAACTTCAGAAGATGAAACGAAATTATTTGAAGCATTACGGCATTTAAAATATAATAAGCATGAAGTTATTTTATTTCATGTGTTTGATAAAGAAAAAGAACAAAATTTCGATTTTGATAATAAACCAAAACGATTTGTTGATGTTGAAACAGGTGAGTTCATTAATTTGTATGCCGATAGTATAAAAGATAGCTACCATGAAACAGTAAAAAAATATTTTACGGGGTTACGCTTAAAATGTGCGCAGTATAAAATTAAATATGTAGAAGCCGATATAAATAAAAATTTCGATAACATCCTCACTACCTATATGGTAGAACGTCAAAAATTTAATTAATAAAAAAAAGACAAAAAAAAGCGCAAAAAAGGTTTGACATATTAAAAAAGGCGTGTATATTTGCAACCGCAATAAAGCAACGGTCTGGTAGTTCAGTTGGTTAGAATGTCGCCCTGTCACGGCGAAGGTCGCGGGTTCGAGTCCCGTCCAGACCGCAAAAATTGCAAAAAAAAGCTCTAAGAAATTAGGGCTTTTTTTGGTAATTAATACGACGTTGTGTTGTTCCCGAAGTAAATTCGGGAAAGTAGTTTACCAAAGTAAATTTGGTATACCAATGAGAAGCTTTCCTTTTTTCTTTACAGAAAATCGGGATGCTTTTTTATTTTAGGGAGGTTTTAAAAGTGATTAAAACTTTTTGTATTTAGCCTTTGTTTTAATGTATGCTTCAAAATATGCATGTTTTTTATATAATAATACAAATGTTAAAATTTTAAAATACAGTAAGTTATAAGTTGTGTTAAAAATAATTTCTTACAAAAGTCATTTTTTATTATTATATTAGTACAATTCCCTATCTTACTTTTAATAATTAGTAATTCTAAAAAGTATTAACATCTAAATTTAAAAATGAAACCCCCACAAGGACTAAGTAAAATTTCTAAAATAGAGAAAATGAATTTCTTTATTAGTCTTTTTCAAAATAGTCCTATCCCAAAAACAATTTCAAGTATATCTGAAAAAAAATATGTGTTTGTAAACTCTGCATGGGAAAAGTTTACAGGATATTCAAAGAAAGAAGCCATTGGTAAAACAGCATTTAACCTAAATTTAGTTACTGAAGAAAGTGGAGAATTAATAAGAAAAAAAATATTAAAAGAAAAAGAAATTATTTCTTTTGAATATCCAATTCGATTAAAAAACGGAACTAAAAAGAACGTTTTGGTGTCTTTTGATATAATTTCTATTAATGATGAAGATTTTGTCTTAAATACAATTAATAATCTTGATGAATTACATATATATAAAGAGCAACATGAAAAAGTTCTAATAAAAAGGACAGAAGAGCTTTTATCTGCGAAAGATTTTATTATAGATTCAATAGAAAATATGACGGATGGTTTTGTGTCATTAAACAATGATTGGATTTATACTTATGTAAATCAAAAAGCCGCTGAAATACTTGGTAAAACCCCAACAGATTTAATAGGAAAACATATTTGGACAGAATTTCCAGAAGGAGTTGGACAAGCTTTTTATAACAATTATTATAAAGCCGTTGAAATACAACAAACAATTTCATTTGAAGAATATTTTCAGCCTTGGAATCGTTGGTTTGAAAATCGAGTAATTCCTTCAAATGAAGGACTTTCAGTATTTTTTCAAGATATTACAAGTAGAGTTAAAGCACAAGAGGACATAAAAGTAGCAAAAGAGTTTTCAGAAGAACTAATACTTTCTTTAAAGAGTGGTCTCGTTGTTATGAACATTGATGGAGAAATTATCGATGTTAACCCAGCCTTTTGTAAGTTAACTAATTTTAAAAAGAAAGAATTACTTGGTAAAACAGCTCCATTTCCATTTTGGCCTCCAGAATCATACGAGGCTATTCAAGCGTGTTTACAAAAAACCTTACAAGGCGAAATAGGTGATTTTGAGTTTCTTTTTATGCGTAAAGGTGGAGAGCGATTTCAAGCAGCCTTGGCAACATCGTCAATAAAAAATAGGGAGGGCGAGATTATAGCTTTTTTTGTCACTATTGATGATATCACAGAACGTAAAAAAGCAGAAGAACTTTTAATAAAAAGTGAAAAATCGTTAGATAATTTTATTAATAATATTGGTGACCCTTTATTTGTAAAAGATAGTGATAGTCGTTTACTGCTTGTAAATGATGCTTTTTGTAAAATGTTTAATCTTTCGAAAACTGATATAATTGGCAAAACATTAGCTGAAGATGTAACACCAGAAGAGAGAGAGGTGTTTTTAAGGATTGATAGGCAGGTGCTTTCTACTGGTGTTGAGAATATAAACGAAGAGAATCTTACAGTTAGAGGAGAAAAAACACGAATAATTTCTACCAAAAAAAACAGATTTATTGACGATAGTGGTAAGAGATATCTTATTGGGATAATAAGAGATATTACAGAACGTAAACAATCTGAAATAAAACTAAAAGAAAGCGAGAAATCATTATTAGAGGCACAAAAAATAGCAAAACTTGGTAGTTATAACTTGGATTTAAAAACGCAGATTGCTGAAACTTCAATGATTTTTAATGAAATTGTAGGGCTAGATTCTAATAGTGAATTAACATTTGATATTTGGAGAACAATAACACATCCGGAAGATACGCTTAACAATCAAAAAGTATTTGATGAGTGTTTAGAAACAGGAGGGGTATTTGATTTGGAATATAGAATTCTAACCAAAAACAAAAAGGAATTAAAATGGATTCATGGTTTAGGAGAGGTTGTTTATACAAATGGAGAAGCCACAAATTTTTTTGGTACTATACAAGATATTACTGATCGTAAACAGGTTCAAATTGAATTAAATTCAGCAAAAGATTTTTCTGAAGGACTTATTAAATCCATGCATGAAGGCTTGGTTGTGTTTAGCCTTCATACAGAGATAATAAGTGTAAACCCTTCTTTTTGTGAAATGTCTGGGTTTACTGAAAACGAATTGATTGGCAAAAAATGTCCTTATCCATTTTCTCCACCAGAAATTATTGAAGAAGCAAATAGTAGACATGAAAAATTAACTAAAGGAGAACATATTGATGGTTTTGAAAGTGTTTATATGCAAAAAAACGGAACTCGTTTTAATGTACATGTTCAGGTTTCTAGTATTTGGGATAAAGATAAAAACAGGATAGCATATTTTGGGACTGTACAAGATATTACAAAGCGTAAAAAAGCCGAAATAGAATTAAATTCAGCAAAAGATTTTTCTGAAAGTTTAATTAACTCTATGAGAAACGGACTTTCTGTTATAGATGCCACAGGTAAGCATATTCATGTAAATCCGGCATTATGTAAAATAACAGGATATTCAAAAAAAGAGTTAATAGGAGCTTATCCACCTTTTCCTTTTTGGCCACCAGAATATTACGATGAAATAAACGATATTTTTAAAAATACATTATTAGGAATTGATAAAAGTGGAGAAGTCATTTTTAAGCGTAAAAATGGTGAACGATTTCCTGCTCAAATAACTATTTCTAGAGTTAAAAATGAAGACGATGAGAATGTTGCCTTTATTGGAACAATAGAAGATGTTTCTGTAAAAGTTAAAGCAAGAGAAGCGTTAAAAGCAGCCAAAGAATTTTCAGATAAGCTTATTATGTCTATGCAAGAAGGCTTAATAATTGTTAATTTGGAAGGAGAAATTTTAATGGTTAACGATTCTACCTGTAAGATACTTGGCTATTCAAAAGAAGAGTTAATAGGCCTAAACCTACCTTACCCATTTGCTAGAATAGAAGATTTTGAAGAAATAGGTAGAAAAAATAACAGAATTTCTGAAGGCGAAAAATTAACATTTCAATTTGACTTTATCAGAAAAAGTAAAGAAAAATTCTTAGCCTCCTTTTCAACAGGTAATATAAAAAATGATGAGGGAGAAGTTATCGCTTTATTTGGCACTATGAAAGATGTTTCTGAAGAGCATAAGGTAAAAAAAGCACTAAATGAACTTGCCATAAAATCTACTCAAAAAAAAGATGTTATTTTAAAGTTAGCAAGTCTTGTTGGCAAAAACTTTAAAGATTCATTAAAGAGTATTACAAAAGAAGCAGCAGAAACTTTAAATGTTGGAAGAGTTAGTATTTGGAGTTTTAATTTTGATAAAACCGAAATTTATTGCGAAAATTTATACGCCATAGAAAATGATTTGCACACAAAAGGATTTATATTAAAAAGCACAGATAATCTAGAGTATTTTAAAGCGTTAGAAGAAAATAAAACAATTTTGGTTTCTGATGCGCAGAAAAATAATATTACAAAAAAATTCACAAATGAGTATCTAATACCAAATAATATAAAATCGTTAATGGATGTATTTATTAATAGTACCAAAGGATATTATGGTATCATTTGTTTTGAACACGTTGGTGATACTAATAGAAATTGGACTGCAGATGAGCAAGAATTTGCAACGTCTATAGCAAACATTGTATCAATAATGGTTGAAAGTAATGAACGGAAAGCTGCAGAGACTAAAATAGTAAAGGCTAATGAGCAACTTATAGAAGCCAATAACGAGTTGAACACATTACGGAATCAGTTAGAACAAGAAAACGTTTATCTTAGAAACGAGTTAGATTTAGTTTTTAACTACGAAGAAATGATTTATGGAAGTGTAGAGTTTAGTGATGTATTAACCGAGGTAGAACGAGTTGCACCAACTAATGCTACCGTATTATTATTAGGAGAGTCTGGAACAGGAAAAGAGTTATTAGCAAGAGCAATTCATAACATAGGTTTAAGGAGTAATAAACCATTAATAAAAGTTAATTGCTCAGCAATTCCTAGAGAGTTAATAGAAAGTGAATTATTTGGACATAAAAAGGGATCGTTTACTGGCGCTTTTAATGATAAAGTTGGGAAATTTGAATTAGCAGATGGTGGCACTTTGTTTTTAGACGAAATTGGCGAGTTACCTTTAGATATGCAACCTAAAATTTTAAGATTTTTACAAGAAGGCGAAATTGAAGTAGTAGGTGGAACAAAATTAAAAAAATTAGATGTAAGAATAATTGCTGCAACAAATAGAAACCTTAAAGAAGAAATTGAAAAAAAGCAATTTAGAGAAGACCTGTATTTCCGACTTCATGTTTTTCCTATAGAAATTCCTCCATTAAGAAAACGAAAAAAGGACATTCCTTTATTAGCAGAGCATTTTGTAGATAAGTTTAATAAAGCGTATGCAAAAAATATTAAATATATACCTGACGATTCAATGGATCAGCTAAAATCATACAACTGGCCAGGAAATATAAGAGAGTTAGAAAATTTAATTGAAAGAGCTTCCATATTATCAACCAGTGATACGCTGTTAATTCCTGGTTTTGAATCTGAAACTCAAAAATCAAAGTTACCAATTAATAGCAAGGATTTATCTTTAAATCTTGCTCAAAGAAATCATATACTACAGGTATTAGAGCAATGCCATTGGAAAATTAGCGGTACTAATGGGGCTGCAGTTTTGCTAGACTTAAAACCAAGCACACTTCGAGATAAAATGGCTAAACTTAACATAGTTAAACCATCAAGTAGGTAACGGTATACCGTGAGTCATAAATTATCCATTGTTTTTAGTAACGGTATACCGTTAATTTAATTATACTGCATTTTTTTTAGAAAACAATATAACATGCTGTTTGTTAGGTTATTGTGTTTGATTGGTTGTTTGTTATTGCATTTTGGCACATCAATTGTCATTCAGTTTTAAAATTGAATAACAGTTATGAGCGATCAAATAAAATGTAGAAAAGCTAAATTTTGGTTAGAAGATGGCGTTCTTTTTTGCGAGTTTATACTTAAAGAATGCAAAAATGAGTTTAGCGAAGATTTTATAGAAGATTATTTAAATGTTATTGCCACATTATCTGATGGTAGATATTTCCCTTTACTTATAGACCTGAGACAATTAAATAATAATTATGCATTTTCGGTAGTAAAAATACTAGCTAAGAATCCAGAACTTAAATTGGCAATACTTTCAAAGTCTTTTGTGGTAAACTCATTTTTAATACAATTTGTATTTAATGTATTAAAAATGGTTCAAGATCCTATAATTCCAAATAAAATATTTAGGAGTTATAAAAGTGCAGTTAAATATTCCCTTGAAACTAATTATATTTTTAACGCCTCATATTAATATGACTAACAAAAATGATATTATACAATTGGAAAGAGCCAAATTTTGGACAGACAGAGGTGTTTTATTTTGTGAAATTTCTAACCCTGACGAAACGAGTAATTTAAAAGAAGAAACAGTAGATAGTTATATATGTGCTATATCTAAATTATGTAATGGCAAAAAAATGCCTTTTCTAATAGATTTAAGAAATACACATGGTACTTTTTTAAGTGCTTCTGCAAAAAAACTAGCAAATAGCTCTGAATTTTCTAAATTAAGTTTATCAGAAGCTTTTGTAGTTAATTCATTGAAAATAAAATTATTGATTAGCTCTTATAAAAGAATTTACGAACCAATTACCCCTTTTAAAATATTCAATGATTATGATGAAGCATTAGCATATTCAATTGATGTCAAAAACACACCAAATGAAAGCGAATAAACATTACATGTGGCGTACCAATCCAGAGATAGCCATTTTACAATTTATAAAAAGTAATGTGTCTATTTCTGTTTCAGATAAACTAGGACGTATTATATATGCTAATGATAGATTTTGCAAGATAACTGGATGTAATGAAAATGAGCTTTTAGGAGTGGGTAATAGTTTGTTTTTTTCAAAGAAACGTAAGGATCCTTTTTATAAAAATTTATGGAAAACTATAGAAGAAGGGCGCGTTTGGAAAGGAATTTTAAATAGCAAAACAAAAACTGGAGAATCATTTCGCTTAGAGACTACTATTGTGCCGTTAAAGGATAATGAAGGACATATAGAAAGTTATGTGTCCATGTATTTAGATGTTTCAACTACCAAATTAGAATGCCATGAAACTAGCAATGAACAATATGTGTAAAATGAGATTAAACAGTATTTTCTTGTGATACACATGAAGTGCCTCAAATACTATTTTAACAATATTAATAAAAATTTTGATTGATTTTTTTAATTAAAATCAAAAAATGTTATGAAACTAATTAAACAGCAAGACTGGAGAGAAAATCCAGAGAGCATACTAGACGAATTTTTAGATAATCATACTTGTATTTCTATAATAGATGTACTAGGAAGAATTATTTATGCAAACAATAAATTTGCTGAGTTAATAGAAATTCCTCATAAAAAAATTGCGGGAGAATTAAATATAATTTTAAAATCAGGGCGACATGCTAATCCTATTTATAAGGATTTATGGACTACAATAAAGAGTGGGCAAATTTGGAAAGGCATACTTTCAGATTTTACAAATTCAGGTAAATTATATAAGTTAGATACAACAATAATTCCTGGAAGAAATGACAATGGTGAAATAGATAAGTTTGTTGTTTTTTATTATGATGTGCGGCCAAAATATGATATAAACCTAAATATTGTTAGCGGTAAAACTCCATCTAAAACGTATTATGATAGTATTTCAAATTCTGTGCTTACAATTAATGTTTTTGCTGAGATTATAAATTCTAATCAAGGGTTTGGGAAATTGAGTGAGACAGAAGTTGTAGGATGTAACTTATATAGTTTTATTAATCCTATTTTTCATGACATGGTTAAAAAAATTATTAAGAATGTTTTTAATAATGCTAAACCAGACCAATTTGAAACCATTGGTATGAATTCAGAAGGCGTCAACATTATTTTTGTATCACTAATCGGGCCTGTGCTAAACAGTAAAGGTGTTGTTGTATCTGCTACAATTTCTACTCAAGAAGTGAAAGGGATTAGTGAGGTTAAAAAAGAATTAATGGAGAATGAAGCGAAGTACCATGCTATTTTTCAATCTATGAAAGTTGGTATTATTGTAGTTGTAGACAACGAAGGAAAAATTACAGAATGGAATAAAGGTGCGGAACTTGCTTTTGGATATACTGAAAGAGAAATAAAGGGCGAGTATTTAACAAAATTAATGGCAAGCAAGGGTAGAAAAACAGGCTCCATTGAATTATTAAAAGCAGTAAAAAAACTTCAAGATTTTAAATCAAGTGATACTGTTGAAATGAAAGGCTTGAAAAAAAACGGCTTAGAATTTCCAGTAGAGTTCGCAATAAGTAAGTGGGAAAATGGAGGTTCAAATTTTTATTGCGCCATGATGCTTGATATCACTAAACGGAAAAACTTAGAGAATAGTTTAAAACGTAAAACAAAGGATTTAGAATTGTTCTTGTATAGATCTGCACATGATCTTAAAGCACCATTATCTTCTGCCGAAGGATTACTAAACCTTATAAAACAAGAAGATATAAATGAATCTGTATTAAGTTTAACATCGATGCTTGATACAACTCTTGATAGAGGAAATAAGGTTATTGAAAATTTAATGCTCGCTTCGGAGATTTCAGAGAAAAAGGAGGATATCATTTTTATTGATTTTAAAAAAATCATATATAATGTTTTAAAATCGCTTAAAGGTATAGAAGGTTACGATACTATTGACTTTAAAATTAATATTTCTAACACAATTCAATACTACTCAAGTGTTGAGTTGATACATTCTTTATTTCAAAACCTAATTCAAAATGCTATTAAATACAGGGTTTTAAAAAATCATCAACACAAACCAATTATAATAATTGAAGTTAAAGAAATCAAAAATGCCATTAAGATTAAAATAAACGATAATGGTATTGGCATTTTAAAAAAGAACTTATCCAAAATATTTAATTTGTATTTCAGAGAAAATACTGAAGATATTCCAGGTTCTGGTCTTGGACTTTATATTGTTAAAAACATTGTTGAAGGTTTGAATGGAGAAATAAAAGTAACTAGTAAGGTTAACGAGGGAACTTGTTTTAAATTAAAATTAAAAAAAGCGAAAACAGTATGATACCAATTAAAAATATAGTGTTAGTTGATGATAATAAAATAGATTTATTTGTCAACCAGAAAATAATAGAAAGATATAATAAAGATATAAGAGTTATATATTTTGAAAACTCTTTATCTGCTCTTGAATATCTAAAAATCTCTTTGCAACCAAACAATTTTAATCCTTTAACAAGGCCAAATGTTTTGATTTTAGACATTAATATGCCAAAATGTAATGGTTTTGAATTTCTTGACAGACTTAGCAAACAAGAATTTTTAGAAATTGAAAACTTAAAAATTTATATGCTTTCTTCTTCAACTAGTTTAATAGATATAAATAGAGCAAAAACACATTCCTTATGTGCTGGCTATATAAATAAGCCATTAACAGCCGAGGATCTATATAAAATTTCAATTAATTATAACCCATATTTAAGTGAGTATGATTACTCAGAAAACAATTTTAACCTAGATAATATTAAGAAAAAGGCTTAACCTAAATTTATTATTTACTTAGATAGTATTAAGAAATGCCCCTAGCAAAAAATCTATTATTAACTAATTAAATTTTTACTTATGATGAAAAAATATTTACTATGGAATAGTATTGTCTTTTTTAATTTTGTTTACTGTCATTCTCAAATAGTGAACGAAGGTGTTTTGCATTTTTCAGTGTCAACAAATGCCTATTTTGAAAATGAATACACTAATAAAAGTAGTGGAACTCATAATAACGATGGTGACCTTTATTTAAATAATAATTTTATTAATAATGGTGCTACTGCATCATTATCTGGAACAACGTATTTTAAAAGCTCTACCAATCCATTAATAAATATCTCTGGTCTATCAAATACTATTAATTTATATAATTTAGAAATAGATATTACGGCTACAGATACTAAAGGTATTTCAGTAGTAGATGATTTTTCAATAAATGTTGCAAACTCCATAAATTTTGTAAGTGGAGACATTCGTTTAGTAGGAGAGTCTCAACTAATTCAAAATCATGTAGGTGTAGATATAAACACGGTTACTTCAGGAAAAATATTGGCTGATCAGCAAGGTTATGATTCTGTATATAAATTTAACTATTGGTCTTCACCTGTAAATAATAGTGGAACGTTTTCCTTGTTTGGAGGTAAATTTGATGGCACAGATTCTAGCATCAATTCTTTCAATCCACAACAAATAATATTTAATTCTGGATCTCCTTATAATGGAGCGCCATCTGTAGTTGATGGAGGAAGTAATGTAACTACTGCTTTAGCAATTAATACGGAATGGTTGTATAAATATTTACGAGGAAATGGTTCTTACTCAGATTGGGTAAGAATAGATCAAAATAGTGTTTTAAACCCTGGTGAAGGATATACTATGAAAGGAACTAATACCATTTCTGCTAATCAAAACTATGTGTTTTATGGAGCGCCAAATAATGGAGAATATTTGCTTCCAATAAGTAATGGTGAGCAATCATTGTTAGGAAATCCTTACCCATCTTCTTTAGATACTAATAAATTTATAAATGATAATATACTTATACTAGATGCTTTATATTTTTGGGTAGATGGCGGTTCAACCTCTCATATGCTGTCAGAATATTTAGGAGGCTATGCGATACGTAATTTAACAGGAGGAACGCCTCCTTCAATAGCATCACCATTAGTAAGTGGCGTAGGAAGTTCAGGTTCTGTAACGCCTCCAAAACAGTATGTGCCAATTGGTCAAGGTTTTTTTGTTGAGGCATTTGGAACAGGATCTATTGTTTTTAATAATTCACAAAGAGTTTTTAAAACGGAATCTTCTGGTGACGCTGTTTTTTATAAGAATTCAAAGGCAAAAAAAAATGAAAATCAATATATAAGAATAGGGCACGAAGATCCAGAAGGGTTTCATAGGCAATTACTTTTAGGATTTTTATCAAATTCTACTGCAGAGATGAATTATAATCGTGGTTATGATGCCTTAATGACAGATTCTAGAGGCGATGATATATTTTTTATAATAGAAAGTGATTTAGATAAAAAATATGCTATACAAGGTGTAAATAGTTTTGTTGATACTATGGAGTTTCCGTTAGGGATGTTAATAGAAGAAACAGGAAATCAGAAAATTATACTTGATAAAACTGAAAATTTTTCGCATACCGTTTACTTAAAAGATAATTATTTAAATACAACACATAATTTAAGCGAATCTAGTTTTAATATCAATTTACAAAAAGGAACGTATTTAGACAGATATTCAATAGTTTTTTCACCTCAAGAACAATTGTCAGTTAATAATAATCAAATTGAAACTATTAATGTTTTTTATGATGGTAATGAAAATATTGTTGTTGACAATAACGAGAATGTGCAAATAAGAAACATTAAAATTTTTAACATACTAGGGCAAGAAATTTTAAAATTAAATAATACTCTAAATAACCAAAGCAGAGTAGTCATTCCGTTTAACAATAGTAACGGAATTTACCTTGTAAACATAGAAACTATTAATAGTAAGACAACCCAAAAAATATTAAAATATTAGTCATGAAAACTTTAAAACTACAGCTTATTATATTAATGCTAGCGGTTTATACAAGCTCAAGCAATAGCGCCTTATCTCAAGTAGGTATTGGTACAATTACACCAGATGCTTCGTCAATGTTAGATATTACGTCAACAACAAAAGGAATGTTAGCACCCAGAATGACTTCAGTACAACGAATTGCTATTACTACTCCTGTTAAAGGTTTGTTGGTTTTTGATACGGATGAAAATACTTTTTATTTTTATGATGGTGGAAGCTGGGTAAAACTTATTGTTGAAAATAGTATTAGTGATTATACGGGATGGGCAGATTATGTTGATGGAACGTATACTTCTGCAAATCCTTTTTCTATAGCTGCTTCTACCAAGATAACTTTACCAAATGCTGCAAATACTATAAGAGATAGTCAAAAACCGATAGATATAACAGAGTTTTATAATTCTACTAATTCTACAATAGTAGGACGAGACGGGGATAGTTTAAATATAGTGATAGAATTTAAAGTAAAACCAACTACTAATCAGATAACGAGATTAACTGTAGCAATAGATATTGGAGGAGTTATAGGAGAAATATATATAAGAGATTTTGTATTAGCAAAAGGTCAAAATGTAGAGCATTACTATTTAAGTTCTTTTAACACTTACACTTTAGCTACTTGGGAAGCAAACGGAGGTACGGTTAAAATCATATCTACTGCTGATACAGATATTTACGATATAAGATATGTATTAACAAGAACCCATAAAGCAAGATAATCATATAGTAATCCTCAAAACATGGCTTTGTTTTTTAGTAGCAAACTTTAATTATTAAAAACTACACTTATGAAATTTCACAAACTGTATATTTTCGTATTTCTATTATTTTTTTCTTCGATTTCTATAGTCTATTCTCAAGTAGGTATTGGTACAATTACACCAGATGCTTCGTCAATGTTGGATATTACGTCAACAACAAAAGGCATGTTAGCTCCCAGAATGACTTCAGCTCAAAGAACAGCAATTGCAAGTCCTGTTGAAGGCTTATTGGTTTTTGATATTGATGAAGACGTATTTTATTTTTACGATAGTAGCGCTTGGTTGCCATTAGAAAGTGCCGAAAAACGTAATAACCACAAACTTATAAAAAGTGCGGCAGATTTAAGTGCAGAACTCGCAGCTGGAGGCGGTACAAAATACTTGCTTACTTCTAATACCTTATACGAAATAAACGGAACTATTATTTTAGCTCAGCCTATTGATTTGAATAACGCTTATTTAATTGGTTTAGATGTAAATGAAGATATTTTAATAAAAAGTGGCGGTACTATGTTTACAGGAAACACAGGAGGGAGTATAAAAACCTTAACCCTTACAGCTCCTGGTGGAACAATTTTTGGATTAACGGGGTCTACAGGACAAAATTTACTTTTCAGAGACTCTATTGTTGCCAATGCTGCATCTGTAGGAACAATAAGTGGTTATAGCTTAGTGTTTTCGAGCGTAATACAGTTTGCAGGAAATACGAATGGTATTACTTATAGTAATATAACAGATTTACTTATTAGTAATTTGGCATGGGGAGGAAGTAATGGAGGTACATATGTCTCTTTTGTTGGAGATTTTAAAAATATTCAAAATCAAGGAGGTTATATGGAAGTAATTGGTGCAACAGCAGGGATAGATATTACAGGTGTTACCTCAATAACTGGAGGTGCAGGTTTGCGTAGTATTCAATTCTTAGGCGGAGGAAATTATATTAACGGAACGGCAATTTACCCAGGGTATAATTTTACAAACAGTTGGGACGTTAACTGCCCAGGGATAAGAGTTGAAACAGATAATAACGCTACAGGAGATATTAATTTTAATTATCCAGTTGGAACAGGAGCACAAACAACTTTTTCAGGAACAGGCACTGGAAGTAGGACTAAGCTTTCAGGAAATACAACATCTAATAATTTGTTTAGATTTAATAGTGCTGTAAATAATAGAATTACTTACGATGGATTACAAACCCGTTATTTTAATATTAGCACAAGTATCTCATTTTTAGGCACTAATAATAATGCCATTTTTATTTTTTATATAGCAAAAAATGGTGTGATTGAAGATAAAACTCGGGTATATCGAGAAATTGGTGGTAATAATGATGTTGGAGCTGTTTCTGTAGTTGGTTCTTTGGAGTTGGCACCAGGTGACTATATTGAAGTTTGGGGAGAACGTTTTAGTGGAACAGGAGAACTACTTACTGTTTCATTGAATTTAACGGCTAAATAAAGATTAAAACTTTATCATAGTTATAACATAAATAAACGAGGTGTTAAATATTTTAATATCTAATGACAGATACTTAAGTAGTTTAATTTAAAAAAAATAACAGATAAAGATTATTTGAAGCTTTTTTAAAGATCGAAATATTTTTTTGCTTCTAATGACTTAGGTCATGTTTTTATTGAATAATCAATACAATCTTGCATAATTTTTTTTTTAATTAAAAAACGAAGGGTTCAAACTTGTATATATTTAGGGTTTAATGCTTTAGAATAAAAATAAATGAGACGTGCTTTTTTTGAATTAGAAAAAAATAGAAACATCAATACAATCACTTGATTAAATAAGACATTATAATAGTTTAAGTATTAGGAAATACAGTATAGTTAAGGCATACTTTTTAGGAATAAAAGAAGATTTATTATTTAAAGATTAAAATAAGGTGATTAATGGGGACTAAAGACAAAACAATGGAAGGGCTTTTGGCAGAGATTGAAATTCTCAAGGAAAAAGCAATTAGATCAGAAAAATTAAACGAATCAATTGTTCAAACGGCTACAGATGCTATAATTACTATTGATAGAAATGGTTTCATTCTATCTTGGAATCCGGCTGCAAAAAGAATTTTTGGATATAATTCTAACGAAATTTTAGGTAAAAGTATAAATGAATTTTTTATAAGTAGTAATCAAATAAAAAAAGAAGATTTAAATAGATTTTTAAAAACAGGGTTAAAAAGAAAAGTTGGTCAAACTTTTGAGTTTTTAGTACAAAGAAAAGGAGGCGAAGAATTTACGACTGAGCTTTCTATTTCAAAATGGAAGTCGGGTGGAAGTCTTTATTTTACAGGTGTTTTTAGAGATATAACTGAACGGAAGAGAAAAGACTTTTTATTAAAAAAGTTAGATTTAGCTTTAAAAAACTCTAAAGATATCATATTAATGACAGACCCTGAAGGTGTTATAACCTATGTAAACCAGCAATTTACAAAAACATATGGTTATGAATCTTATGAAGTTGTTGGTAAGCATACACCTAGAATACTTAAAAGTACTGATAATAAAGAACGTTTTGAATTATTATGGGAAACATTATTAAGTAAAAAAAGTTTTAGAATGTCCCACTATCAAAATAAGAAAAGAGATGGAGGGCTTATAGATTTAGAAAGTACCATAGATCCTATTTTAAATGATGAAGGAGGTATTATAGGCTTTTTAGGTATTCAGCATGATATAACTAAACGTATAAAGTATATTACTGAGCTTGAGGAAGCTATAGAAAGAGCTAAAGAGTCTGATAGAATAAAATCAGAATTTCTAGCAACGATGTCTCATGAATTAAGAACACCTCTTAATTCTATTATTGGACTTTCTCGTTTAATAGATAGAGATACATCAATGGACGAAGTCATTGAATATAATCAAATTATTAATAATAGTGGAGAGCATTTACTAAAGCTTATTGAAGATATTTTTGATATTTCTCTTATAGAATCCGGGAAGGCAAAGGTTTTTGAAAAAACTATTGATTTGCCTATTTTTCTTAATGAAATTCATGAATTAATGAAAATTCATCAAGAAAAAACAGAAAAAAAACATGTTGCTTTTAATTTAAAAATACCTTTAAATTGTAAAAAAATAGCTATTAGTACTGATAAGCTTAAATTAAAACACATTTTGGTTAATTTATTAAAAAACGCCTTTAAGTTTACAGAAATAGGAGAGGTTAATTACGGATTTAAAATTTGCAATACACAAGCTGTAACTAATATTAAGTTTTTTGTTTCAGATACAGGAATAGGTATAGATAAAGACCATCAAGATTTGATTTTTAAAGGTTTTAGTCAAGTTAATGGGGCTTATAATAGAGACTATGAAGGCATAGGTGTTGGTCTAACGTTAGCAAAAAAATTAGTACATCTTTTTGATGGAGATATATGGGTAGACTCTAAATTAGGTATAGGAAGCACATTCTTTTTTACTTTTCCAATTAATATTATTGAAAGCGATATTGTTATAGATAGCTGCGATATAGGAGACCGTAAAAATAAATATTAAATTTAAGTTATTTATTTTTACTATAATAAGCGTAATGTAACAAATGTTACAAAGCAAAATAATTAAAAATTGTAATATTGTTCTTTCTTTATTGTTGAGAATTTAACACTATAAGATGATTGATAGCAAGTTAAGCGTGTATTTTATATATACGCTTTTTTTATATTAAGAATTAAGCTTTTGTTACGTTAGAAGAATCTCTAATGATTAATTCGGCATCTAAAATTATTTTGTTTAATGTTTGCTTTATAGCTGTTTTTTTGGCGTGGTTCAAAAATGTGTAAGCAGCTTGTTTACCAATTTCAGCACTGTGTTGGTTTATAGTGGTTATAGTTGGAGTAACCATAGCGGTAAAAGGCTCGTCTCCAAAGCCCACTAACGCTATGTCATTAGGGACATTAATATGTTGTTCCTTTAGTATTTGTAAGGCACCTAATGCTGCGTAATCTCCAGCTACATAAATAGCATCTGGTCTGTCTTTTAAAGCTAATAATTTAATCATTTTTTGTCTACCATCTTCAATAGTAAGACTGCTTTCAATAAGAAGTTCTTTGTCAAGAGGTAAATTATGTTTTTTTAGTGCATCTATATAGCCTCTTATTCTATTATTAAAAATTCTTGTGTGCTTATACCCGCCAATATGAGCTATACGCTTACAGCCTTGTTTTACTAAATGTTCTACAATTAGATGGCTGCTATCATAATCATTAATTCCTATATAATCAACGTTTAAATCATTTTCACCACGATCAAATAAAATTAACGGAATACCTTTAGATTTAATTTTTTCATAATACTCTAAATTAATTGTTTCGTTTGCCATAGAAGCAATAATACCATCAACTTGAGTAAATAGTAAAGTATCTATATTGTTGCACTCTTTTTTATAAGATTCGTTAGATTGTGTAATTATTATATTATAACCTTCTTTATTTAAAACTTCTTCAATATTTTGAATAACAGAAGAAAAAAAATTGCTGTTAGTTCTAGGTATAATAACACCAACTAATTTGCTTTTTCCCTTTCGTAATGCACTAGCTAAATGGTTGGGTTGATAATTTAAGTTTTTGGCAACTTGTTTTACCGCTTTTTTAGTTTTGTCGCTTATTCTGGAGTCGTTATGGAGTGCCTTTGAAACAGCTGCAGGCGATATGTTTAATACGTTAGCAATATCTTTTATGGTAGTTTTCTTTTTTGTATTCAATTTTTTTATATATTTGCTTAAACGTTTAAGCAAATATAATGTTTTACTTTTTATAATCAAAATCACTAGGTAATCAATGGTTTTGATTTAATTTAGAATAACTGCTTAAACGTTTAACCAAAATTATTAATTAACTAAATAACAATTTAAGGAATGAGTAAAGTAGTAACATTTGGGGAAATCATGTTAAGATTAGCTCCTCAAGGATTTTTAAGATTTTCGCAAGCAAATAATTTTGATGTTGTTTACGGAGGAGGAGAATCAAACGTAGCTGTTTCATTAGCTAACTATGGTATATCTTGTGATTTTGTAACCCGTTTGCCAAAAAATGATATTGGTGAGTGTGCTATGATGGAAATGCGTAAAAGAGGTGTTGGTGTAGATAAAATTGTTTGGGGTGGAGATCGTTTAGGTATTTATTTCCTTGAAACAGGTGCAGTATCTAGAGGTAGTAAAGTAGTTTACGATAGAGCTAATTCTGCTATGGCCGATATTCAATCAGGAATGGTTGATTGGGATGCTGTTTTTGAAGGTGTTGAGTGGTTTCACTGGACTGGTATTACTCCAGCTATTTCTCAAAGTTCTGCTGATGTTTGTTTAGAAGCGGTAAAAGCTGCTAGTGCAAAAGGAATTACTATTTCTACAGATTTAAATTATAGAGCTAAATTATGGAAATATGGTGGAGATCGTGAGGCTATCATGACTGAATTAACGTCTTATTGTGATGTTATTTTAGGTAATGAAGAAGATGCAGAAATGCACTTTGGTATTAAGCCAGATGGAGCAGCAGTTCAAACAGCAGGACATGATGTAAAAGCTGAAGCTTTTTTATCTGTTTGTCAACAAATGATGAAAAAATTCCCAAGAGCTAAAAAGGTAATTACAACTTTAAGAGGTTCTATTTCAGCTTCTCATAATACATGGGCAGGCGTATTATATGATGGAAAAGTAATGCTTGAAACGCGTCAATATCAAATTACAGATATAGTTGATAGAGTAGGTGGAGGGGATTCATTTATGGGAGGTTTAATTTACGGATTATTAACGTACCCTGAAGATGATCAAAACGCATTAGATTTTGCTGTAGCAGCATCTTGTTTAAAGCACACTATTAAAGGTGATGCAAACTTAGTAACAGTTGCAGAAGTAGAGAAATTAATGGGTGGTGATGCATCTGGTAGAGTAGCAAGATAAAATATCTGTTTATTTGTTTAACTGTTAAGTTCTTTATTAAATTTAACAGTTAAACAAAATACAGAATTAAACAAATAAACATTTATAAAATGGCACAATTTTCAAGATTAGAAGTGGCTCAAGCCATGAAAGACACAGGAATGATTCCTTTGTTTTTTCACAATGATATAGAATTAAGCAAAAAAGTATTAAAAGCCTGTTACGATGGTGGTGCAAGATTGATGGAGTTTACAGCTCGTGGCGATTTTGCTCATGAAGTTTTTGGTGAATTAACTAAATATGCAATTAAAGAACTACCAGGTATGATTATGGGAGTTGGTTCTGTTACCGATGGAGCAGCTGCATCATTATACATGGCTTTAGGAGCAAATTTTATTGTAACACCTGTTTTAAGAGAAGATATTGCAATTGCTTGTAACCGTAAAAAAGTATTATGGTCTCCAGGTTGTGGTACATTAACAGAAATAACACGTGCTGAAGAATTAGGATGTGAGATTGTTAAATTATTCCCTGGCGATATTTATGGACCTCAGTTTGTGAAAGGAATTAAAGGGCCTCAACCATGGACAAGCGTTATGCCAACTGGTGGTGTATCTCCAACAAGAGAAAACCTAAAAGGATGGTTTGATGCTGGTGTTACTTGTGTAGGTATGGGATCTCAATTAATATCTAAAGACATTATAGCAAATAAAGATTACGCTAAGTTAGAGCAAGATGTAAAAGCAGCTTTAGCAATTGTTAAAGAAGTAAGAAGTTAATTAGTAGTTTATATATTTTTTTTTGAAGCATTCTTTTTTTTAGTAAAAAAGGATGCTTTTTTGTTTTTAAAAGGGTCTTATATAAAGTTAGGTTTCTCTATATTAGTAAATTAAATTTTTAAAGGTATTATTTTAAAAAACAGCAATTAATGAATTTTAGAAAAACAACAGTATTCGTTTTTATTAGTTTTATTACATTTTGTTGTAATGTAACTTCACAAGTAAGAGAAGTAACATTACTTGAATCTGGTTGGAAATTCCAAAAAGGAAATAATGAAAATGCTTATAAAATAAACTTTGACGATTCAAAATGGGAAACGGTAAACGTTCCACATGATTGGGCTATCTACGGACCTTTTGATAAAGAAGTAGATAAGCAAAATGTTGCTATTGTACAAAATGGAGAAAATGTAGCCTCAGAAAAAACAGGCAGAACAGGCGCTTTGCCTCATATTGGTTCCGCTTGGTATAGAAATAAGTTTGCACTACCTCAATATGAAAAAGAAAAAAAAGTAATTCTATTTTTTGAAGGCGCAATGAGTGAACCTCAAGTATATTTAAATGGTAAAAAAGTAGGACAATGGGCTTATGGTTATAGTTATTTTTATTTTGATATTTCAGAGTTCATTAGAGAAGGTAAAAATACGTTGGCCGTTAAGTTAACAAACAAAGAATTTGCTTCACGTTGGTATCCTGGTGCTGGTCTATATCGAAAAGTGAGTATTATTGTGAAAAACGAGGAAAGTATTAATCAATGGGGGGCTTTTATAACAACACCATTTATAAATAAAACAGAAGCTAAAGTTAATATTAAAACAAAAATTTCTGGGAATAACGTTCGCTTGATTACCACAATTTTTGATGCCGATGGACAAAAAATAAGTTCTCAAGAATCTGCAACTCCGTTTGGGAATGAATTTGATCAAAATATAAAAGTTGAAAACCCGAAATTATGGAGTCCAGAAATCCCATATTTATATACAGCCAAATCCCAATTATATGTTGATAATCAATTAAAAGATGAAATTTCAACACGTTTTGGAATAAGAAGTATTAAATATGAAGCGAATAAAGGATTTAGTTTAAACGGACAAGTAACAAAGTTTAAAGGTGTTTGCCTACATCATGATTTAGGACCTTTAGGAGCAGCTGTTAACAAGGCGGCTTTAAAAAGGCAATTAACTATTTTAAAAGATATGGGCTGTAATGCCATACGTAGCTCACACAATATGCCGTCTTTTGAACAATTAGAGCTTTGCGACGAAATGGGTTTTATGTTTTTAGCTGAAAGTTTTGACGAATGGGCAAAACCAAAAGTAAAGAATGGTTACAATAGATTTTTTGAAGAATATGCCGAAAAAGATATCGTAAACTTAGTGCATGCAACAAGAAATCATCCCTCCATAGTTATGTGGAGTTCTGGGAATGAAGTACCAGATCAATGGGGAACTGAAGGTGTAAAACGAGCTAAATGGCTTCAAGATATTTTTCATAGAGAGGATCCAACACGACCCGTAACCGTTGGTATGGATCAGGTTAATAATACCTTGAAATCTGGCTTTGGTGCCTTATTAGATGTTCCTGGGTTAAATTATAGAATACATTTGTATGAAGAAGCGTATGAAAAATTTCCACAAGGATTTATCTTAGGATCTGAAACAGCTTCAACAGTAAGTTCAAGAGGAATTTATAAATTTCCTGTGGTTCAAGAAAAAATGAAGCAATATGACGATTTTCAATGTTCGTCATATGATTTAGAAGCCTGTAGTTGGTCTAATGTTCCTGATGAAGATTTTGTATTACAAGATGATAAACCATGGGTAATTGGTGAATTTGTTTGGACAGGGTTTGATTATTTAGGAGAACCAACACCTTATGATGAAAGTTGGCCATCACGTAGTTCATATTTTGGAATTTCAGATTTAGCAGGACTCCCTAAGGACAGATTTTATCTTTATAGAAGCAGGTGGAATACAAAAGATGAAACTTTACATATACTTCCACATTGGAACTGGAAAGGACGGGAAGGGGAAGTAACTCCGGTGTTTGTATATACTAATTATGATAGTGCCGAACTTTTTGTAAACGGAAAAAGCATGGGGGTTCAAAAAAAGAATCTATCAACACCTCAAAATAGATATCGATTAATGTGGATGGATGTAAAATATGAACCTGGTACATTAAAAGTAGTAGCTTTTAATAAAGAAGGAAAACCTATTGCAGAAAAACAATTAAAAACAGCAGGAAAGCCATATAAAATAGTACTTAATCCAGATCGTAAAACAATATATGCAGATGGAAAAGATTTATCTTATGTAATAGTATCTGTCGTTGATGTAAATGGATTGGAGTGTCCTACGGCAACTAATCAATTAAAGTTTAACGTTAAAGGTAGCGGGGTTTATAGAGCTGCTTGTAATGGAGATGCAACGTCATTAGAACTATTTCATTTGCCAATAATGAAGTTGTTTAGCGGAAAATTAGTTGTTATAGTTCAGTCTTTAAAAGAAGCAGGAACTATTGAGCTACTAGTTAAAGGTAAAGGGTTAAAAAGCGGAAAATTAAATTTAACTGCTATCCATTTATAGAAATACTAACTCTCTAAAAGTTGTTCAAGGATAGTTTCTACACCTTCTTCAGAGTTGTTTTTAGTTTCAAAATTAGCTACTTTTTTTACATCTGGGTGTGCGTTTTCCATAGCAAAACTAAAATGAGCTAGTTTTAGCATTTCTAAATCGTTATTATAATCGCCAAAAACCATTGTTTCATTTTTATGGATACCCATCTTCTCTTGAAGCATATTTAAAGCGTATCCTTTATTGGCATTAGCATGCGAAATATCTAACCAATTTGGACCCGAAACAATTATTTGTAATTGGTTTGTTAATGCTTTTAAATGGGGATATATATACGTTTCTGAAGATTCAAAATGATAAACAGCAATTTTTAAAAAGTCGTCGTTTGTTACTTCTGTAAGATCTTTAACAATTTTATATTCAGCATAATATTTACTGAATTTTGAAATAAAGTAGGTGTCCTCAGTTTCTATGTAAGCCGATTTTCTTCCGCATAAAACAATATAACAATCTTCAATACTTCTTAAAGCTTTAATAGTTTTTAAAACATCTTCTGTAGATAATTTTAAAAGAATATTTGTTTCATTATCATGTTGCATAATACCACCATTTTCAGCAATTATGGAAATTTCATGCTTTATAGTATCTAATTTTTCTAAAATACTTTGGTATTGGCGACCACTAGCAGCTACAAAGTGAATATTGCGTTGTTTTAATTTTTTAAACTGAATAAAAAACCGATCACTTACTTCGCTATTAGTGTTAAGTAAGGTGCCATCCATATCGCTAACAACAAGTTTTACTTTAGAAAAATCCATAGAATATTTTTAAAAACACAAAAATAGGACTCTTAATGTTCTAAAACATTAAATTATATTTAAGATTATATTTTTATTTTTTACATTCCTCACAACAATATTTAATCTCATAAGAAATCTTTGATAACTTATTTTAAACAAAGTAATTTCAAAAAGAGATTTTTGTAAATTGCATTTACTTTTAATTTATTTAAATACAGATTATGGTTACTTTAAAACAGCTTGCAAAAGAGTTAAATGTTTCTATTTCTACAGTTTCTAAAGCTTTAAATAATAGCGAAGAAATTGGAGAGGATACCGTAAAGCGTGTTAAAGAACTTGCCGAATTATATAACTATAAGCCAAATAGAATGGCTTTAAGTTTAAAACAGAATAAAACAAAAACTATAGGTGTTATTATACCTAATATTCTTAATCATTTTTTAGCGAAAGTTCTTTTTGGTATAGAAAGAGAAGCGACTAAATTAGGTTACAACATTATTACTTGTATTTCTAATGAGTCATTAGAAACAGAAAAAGCGAGTTTACAATTATTGGCAAGTGGAAGTGTTGATGGGTTTATTTTATGTGTTTCTGAAGAAACACAGATTAAAAATGAAATAGAACATTTTAAGAAAACAATTAGTCAAGGACTACCAATAGTTATGTTTGATAGAGTCGCTCATGATGTTATGTGTGATAAGGTGATTGTTGACGATTTTGATGCTACTTACAAAGCGACTAAAGGTTTGTTACTTGAAAAAAGAAAAAACATTGTCTTTATAAGTAATATTGATGATTTAAGTGTAGGGAAATTAAGAGAGCGTGGTTATAATAAAGCCATTTTAGAAAACGGGGGGCAAGAGCCTTTGGTTTTAAGAATAATGAAGAAAGATGATCATCAGAAAAAAATTAAATCTTTTTTTAAGAAAAATAAAAGTATTGATGGTGTTGTTGCTGCCGATAGTGCTTCGGGAATAATAGCAATAAATTCAGCTGTCAATTTAGGTAAAAAAGTGCCTAAACATATGTCTGTAATAGGTTTTGCAAGTAAATCGGATTCTAACCATACATTACCAAGATTAACAACTATACGGCAGCATGCCAAAGTAATAGGGGTTAATGCAGCCCAATTACTCATTAATAGATTACAAAATATGCATTTAAATGAAGATGTAAGAACTATAATTGTTAAGACAAGTTTAGTGAAAAACAAATCAACGCTTTTGTAGTTTTCAACAAGTTATTAACAATTTTATAGCAAGCAAACGCACTTAATCGATAAAATAATACATTTAATCGAAAAAATTTTATTCCAGAGGTTGCTTTGACCTACTTTAGTGCTTCTTAACGAGCAACCCAAATCATTTTCCCCTCAGCTCCGAAAGAAAATTAATCCATTTATAGACAGTAATGTCGAATCCCTCAATTTAAAAGTAAAAAATCTGTGCGTTTTTGTGCGTTCGATTTTTAAGTTAATTATCCATTTTTCCCTCTATCAAAGATTTTGATTTCAAAGTTTTCGATACCATTTATTATTAAAAAATTAGAGAAAAATAAATTAACCTTAAAATTGAATATTATGAAAACCCTAAAATTTACCTTAATTGTAGCAGTAATTTTTGCATCATTAACTTCTTGTACAAAACAAGATTTAAACGAAGATGATGTATTAGTTGCACCAGAAAATCAAGAAACTCGTTATACTGGAGGTCAAATTGATGACTAAAATAAAAAATTTTATAATAAAAAAAGTCCTTGTATATACAAGGACTTTTTTTATT